>LSQX01038340.1_pt1 | contig 21259 bp, 20 predicted proteins | sample 654561 | NCBI WGS metagenome assembly LSQX01 (sample SAMN04489861, study PRJNA283612) | anaerobic digester metagenome | isolation source: 4 biogas reactors fed with cattle manure at either 37C or 55C with and... | place: Denmark: Kongens Lyngby | collected 2014 | reverse complement strand
ATTGATGACTTATGGCATAAACTAAACACATTAAAATATAATGACCGCCGAATACCAATGCCAATATTACGCCTTGGTAACAACAAGGCAATTGCAACGACTATCCAGTGGATTAGGCGCATTATAGTTGAGTATGCTGATGATATCGAACGCGCTGATGAAGAAAAAATTTCACGGCAAAAACAACGAAATAATGATAATTATAAATTGATGAACACAAAAATATCAGAGTATGAGGAAAGGCTTGAACTCCAAGAACAAATTTCGGCTCTAGAAAAAGTAAGTGAAAAGCTTGGTGACAACCCTCGTTTTGTTAATTTAGCAATTGAACTTTCTGAAAAGAAAAAGCGTTTAGAGAATCTCCCAATTATCAACGAAGAAGAAATTAATAAATTTATCACATTTGATAGTCGTGCTTTTATGATGTGGCTTTATTTTGAATCACTAGCACGTCTTAAACGATTGTCAGAACCAAAATATAAAGAGTTCCATGAGATTTTAAATATGAAAGGTGGTGAAAAGCAAATATCTGCCTTTAATAAATTCGTGGCCGTTGACGAAAATTTACGCATGTTACAAAATGTATTTCCAATTATGATGACGACTAATTTAAGTGCGCCACGGCTTGGTAGCCCAAAGCAACATTTTGATATGGTAATTATTGATGAAGCTGGTCAATGTTCGATTGTTAATGCTCTTTTCCCTATTATTCGTGGTCGCAAACTTGTATTAGTGGGTGATCAAAATCAATTACAGCCAGTATTAATGATTAATCCGCAAATTAATGAACGCCTAATGCAGAAATATAATATTAGCGAAAGTTATAGTTATCTCGATAGTTCAATTTTAAAGACCATGACTAGTGTAGATTTAATATCTAAATTCATTTTACTTCGCTATCATTATCGTTCTGATCCCAAAATTATTGATTTTAGTAATCAAAAGTATTATCGGAAAAGTTTAAAAATAAAAACCAAAGCGAAAGAAGACTCACTTTTATTTATCGATGTAAAGCAAGGCAAGCACATTAAACCGCCTGTACGTAACACGGCAGCCAATGAAGTAATTACAATAATTGAACACATTAAGCAAAACAATGAAAAGAGCGTCGGTATTATTACGCCTTTTCGAAATCAAGCAGTTTTTATTGAGGAACAACTTCGCGCAAATGGGATATCTGAAAAGGAGGTAACAGTTGGAACAGTTCACACATATCAAGGCGACGAACGAGATATCATTTACTTAAGTGGAGCTGTAACTCCTTTTACTAGTCCGAAAACTTATGAATGGTTAAAAGAAAATCGAGAATTAGTGAATGTTGCAAATACTAGAGCGCGGAAAAAAATAGTATTTGTGGGTGATTATGAAGAAATAAAAGAAATGTCAAATGGGAAAGGTGATTTCTTTGAACTTGCGGAATATATCAAAACTAATGGAGTGTCAAAAATAAGTGATTCATCCGACAAAATGCCTGTTAATTCACTAAATTATCAACAGTTTAATACACAAAAGGAGCAAGAACTATTAAACGCCCTTGCATTTATTCTTTCGTTCGCTGAAGAATATATTGTGCGAGAACAAGTGCGTGTTGACAAGTTTGTTAATAGATATTTAGCTGGAAATTTATTTAGATACGCAAAGGATGCAACTTATGACTTTGTTATATTTAGAAAGACAAAAATCGGAGAATTTCCCGCATTAGTTATTGAATTAGATGGTCCAGAACACGAAACTGATGAAGCAGTAAAAGAAAGAGATTCTAAAAAAGAGTTAATTACGAAAGAACATGGAATAAAATTAATTCGTATTAAAAACGACTATTCACGACGTTATGTATTTGTTCGTGATACTATTTTAAAGGCACTTAAAAATTAAGTGACAAGGTTTTTTATAGCAAGTTGCCGTTAGCTATTTTATAATTAAAGTGTCGGATTAATCCTTGACTAAAGGAGGAAAAGTAATGTATAAAGATTTCACTTATGGTGCGGATATCTCTTCACTCTTAGCGGTCGAAGAGTTAGGTGGTACTTTTACGAGTGATAGTGGTGAAAAGCAAGAACTTTTTGAAATATTAAAGAGTAACGGCTTTAATTTAGCGCGGATTCGCTTATTTGTCGATCCTAAATCAAATAAAGGTGTTTCTTATGGTGCGGGTCATAATGATTTAGAGACGGCATTAACACTTGCAAAAAGAGCGAAGGACCATGATTTTAAAGTATTACTTAATCTTCATTATAGTGATTTTTGGGCAGACGAAAATCATCAAACATTACCCAAAGCATGGGCTAAACTAGACTTTGCGGATCTTGAATATCAAGTCTATGCCTACACTAAAGAAGTTGTTACTACTTTTAAAGAAGAAAATATAACACTTGATTATATTCAAGTTGGTAACGAAGTTAATAAAGGAATCTTATGGCCGCATGGTAAGCTTTTCCGTCGTAAAAAGGCAACACAAACAGAATATGACGCTTTAGCGATTTTACTTAATGCTGGGATTAAAGCAATTCGTGAAGTAACACCGAATGTGAAAATAATGATTCATTTAGGGCAAGGTTCTAATCCAGAGATGTACGCAGATTTCTTACATTTTATGGAACCAAGGCTTTTTAAATTTGATGCTATTGGATTATCTTATTATCCGTATATTCACCGCCAAATTACTGAATTACAAGCGACACTTTTATTTATTAAAACTTATTATCCTTATGAACGCTTTATCGTTGAAACTAGTTATCCTTTTGAAAATGGTGATGAGACAAGTATTGTAAATAAAGATAGTTTCCCACCGAAAAGAGGTTTCTTAGCCTACACACCGTTAGGACAAGAGCGTGTCCTTGAAACAATTTTAGATGCAGCGGTTGAGGAGCAAATTACAGGGTTATGTTATTTTGAACCAGGATGGATTAATGTTAATGGTTTAACTGTGGCAACAACAGAAGGTATTAAATACTTAAAAGAAAAAAATATCAAGGCCGGCAGTACATTATTTAATGAAGCTTTGTTTTCAAGAAGCGGCCGACCTAATCCAGCACTTAGCGTTAAAAATAATATGGATGCTTTTAAAAAGAGTGATAATTAAAAGGGAGAGTCCTCGCAAGTAGCGAGGGCTTTTCATTTGTAAAGAAAAGTTTACTAACACGCTTACGAGTTTTTCGTTTAGTGTTAAGTAGTGTATAATTACTAAGTAATTAAAAGTGAAAGTAGAGAAGTGCATTTATGGATATTATCTTACAAACGAATAATCTCTCCAAACGGTTTAAAAATAAACTAGCGCTAAAAAATGTAAATATGACGATATATCGCGGTGATATTTACGGGTTTGTTGGTGAAAACGGCGCTGGTAAATCAACACTGATTCGCCTAGTGACGAATATTTTACGGCCTTCGACTGGGAGTTATTCATTAAACTTACCAAAAAGACTTGGCGTAGTGGGAGCGATTGTCGAAAGTCCTGCTTTCCATCCCGGCTTAAACGCTTTACAAAATTTACGCTATCAAAGTGATTTATTAGGTTATAAAAAGACTGATGAAGAGTTATTAGTGTTACTCGATAAAGTTGGGTTAGAAGAACAACGCAATAGTAAAAAAGTCGTTAAAAACTTTAGTTTAGGGATGAAACAACGGTTAAGTATCGCCGTGACCCTTTTAAGTAATCCTGAATTTATTTTGCTTGATGAACCAATGAACGGGCTTGACCCCGCGGGCATTAAAGAGATGCGTGACTTAATTTTAGAATTAAATCGAAAAGGTACGACATTTTTAATTTCTAGTCACATTTTAACTGAGTTAGATAAAGTAGCGACGCGTTACGGGTTTATTAGTCACGGTGAATTAGTCGAAGAAATTTCCGTGCGTGACTTGCATAAAAAAGCTAAGAGTTATACCGAAGTTAAATTAGGTAGTGAGGTAAACGCTAAAGTGCGTGAATTACTTAGCGGTTTAAATTTTAAAGAAGCTAGCGCGACAACTTTACACTTTGCGACTGTTGCAGAAGCACAAAACGCTTTGAAACTTTTAGTCGCTAACGATATTAGTGTTACTTCTTTTGAAGAAATCCATGAAACAATTGAAGATTATTACTTACAAAAAATTAATAAGGGAGTTGGTGCCTAATTATGAAAAAATTATTAATTGCTGATTTACGGCGGATCTTCAAAGGTAAAGGTATTTATGTCTTAATGATATTAGGTTTTATTTTTCCAGCGATTAGTGCGCTTATCGTTCAGCTTTCAGGTCTCGCCGCTAATGATGTGGCAGAACTTGGTGACTTAGCAGCGGAAGTATTTAATCCTGTTGCTTTATACGCTGGTAGTTTTAATCCAACACAAAACATTGGTTTAATTTTACTCATTGTTGTTGCTGTTTTAATATCTGGAGAATTTACAAATAATACAATTCGGAACAAAATCGTTGCAGGACACTCGAAAACATCGCTTTTCTTAAGTTCTTTAGTTACTGTTTTAACATATGTTTTTGTTGTCGTATTAGTTAATAGTTCCTTTACTTACCTTTTTAATAGCATAAGCTTTGGCTTTGGTTTACAACCTTTTAGTGCCTGCTTTAAGCGCGGATTAGTTGCGTATAGTAGTATCTTTGTCATCTATACGATTATGACACTATTAACTTATCAATTTAAAAACCTAGCGGGACCACTCGGGCTTGTGCTAGGTATTTACTTTGTGTTAATGATGATTAGTACCATCGTCTTTTCTTTTAATGAGGGGACTGGTTTTAAAGCCAAAGTTTTATTTTATATATTCCCCTTTTTATATTTATCTGGAATTGCTACACCAATAAAGCTTGAATGGTTATGGGCAACTTTAACGAATGTTGGGTATTTAGCCTTGCTTACAACACTTGGTATTTTATTAGCGAATCGCACTGATTATAAATAATTATTTAGTTTCTGCTTTTACTTCAGTGTCTATTTTTACTTCGTCACTTTTTGCTTTGTTAATTATTTTTTCATGTTCGTGAAGAGCATAAAGCGCGGCACCAATCATCCCGCCTGTTTCACCAAAGTGTGACCGTTTTAAATTAATATACGGATGAAGTTGCGGTAGTGTATACTTTTCGACCGCTGGTAAAATATCATCAAAGAATTTATCCGCACTTTGCATCACAGCACCACCAAGAATTACAACATCAGGATCATAGAGTGAATAAATATTAGCGATACCTTTCCCTAAGTTATCAACCCACACATTTCTAATCGGGGAGAAGCGGCTTTCGTTAAACACACTTGCGACGGCATGAATATTCGTGCCAAAGCGTTTTGCTTGGTTATATAAACTTTTACCCGAACAACTCCCTTCAAAACTATTACGATTCATTTTGTCATTAGGGCGCGGTGTTTCTGTATCAATAATCATATTGCCGATTTCTAAAGCAAAGCCACGCGCTCCTGTATAAATTTCTTTGTTAATAACAAGTCCGCCACCAACACCGGTCGATAAAGTAATATATTGGACGATGCGTTTATCAGCACCGGCACCAAAAAGTGCTTCAGCATAACACGCTGCGTTAGCGTCGTTAAGTAAATAGACAGGTTGCTTTATTTCTTTACGGAGTATTCGTTTAAAGTCAATATTTTCGTAACCTAAGTTTGGTAAGAGATGAATTAATGTAGTGCCGGGGCTAACAATACCAGGAACACCAACACCGATGGCGATTGCTTCAGGGGCATGAAATAAAACATTTTCTAATAAATCATTTATTTCTCGCACAAAGCGTAATTCACTGCGTTCTGGTGTTGCAACTTCCTTACTATAATAAATTGTTCCCTCACGGTCCACAACCGCGGCACGCATAGTAGCGGCACCGATATCTAATCCAATAACTCGTGTTAACATATTAATTTGTCCTTTCTAAATTCATTATTACTACTATTAATTCAACACTAAAGAAATGTAAGAGTAGTAACTATGAATTTCTTTCCTTATGAATAATTCATCGTAATAATTTTATCATAATTGTGCCTTAGTGATGGTAAAGGTATTATTGTGACACAAGCATACAAAGGCGAACCGTATGCAGAATATGAATCAGTGGCCGAATTCTTTATTCCGCGCTGGGCACTCCCAGAAGGTGATATGCACCGCGTTGGCTTTGCGTGGAAGACTAATGGCGACACGGCAACTGGTTTAGGTGGCAGTGGTGGTGGACCAGATGCGTGGTGGTTTGAAGCTGGACACTTCCCAAATAATGCTGACGAACAATACTATGTTACCGCTGAAGGTCTCTTTAGAACTGATCCAACACCTGCTCCATAATTAAACAATAAAGTTTAGACATAAATAATACTCAGATAATTTCATTATTATCTCTATCTCCTCGCACACACCGTGCGAGGAGACCTTGTTTACAAAATGCTCGTAATTAAGAATTTGGTCCTAGTTATATCATTAATAGGACCTTTTCTATTATTTAGTGGCAAAATCAGCATTTATTACTGCAAAACATACTTATTTTATGTATAATTAAAATGTATTTATACAATGGAAAAGGATAATTTTATGAAATTATATGTTTTAGAAAATGACTTGCTTAAAGTAACTTTTTTAGATGTCGGTGCTAGTATTTATTCCTTTAGTGTTAAGGCGTTAGATAACCGCAATATTGTCTTAACAACAAAAGACAAAAACATTTATAAAGAACCACCGAAGAATGCTTATTTTGGCGCTACTGTTGGGCGGGTTGGTGGCAGGATTGCTAACGGTGAATTTATAATTGATGGCAAGAAGTATCAAGCCGCGCAAAATGAAAAAGTAACTAATTCACTACACGGCGGATTTGAAAGTTATGCCGCTAAACTTTTTGAAGTAGTGGAGGAAAAGGAAGATTATATTACTTTCCGTTATGTAAGTAGGGACGGTGAAGGGGGTTATCCTGGTGAACTTGAACTATATGTTAAATACACATTACTAGATAACTGTTTAGCGCTTGATTACGAAGCACGGACAACAAAGAAAACATTAGTGAACATTATTAATCATAGTTACTTTAATTTAAATGGTAAAGGTGACATTTTAAAACATAAGGTTAGCGCTGATGTTGAAGCAGTATTTGCGCTTGACGATAAACAAATTAACTTACTGCCTCTTAAAGTAAGAAAAGGCGACACTTTTGACTTAAGCACTGGTAAAAAGTTAGAAAAAATGGTGTTTGCCAAAGAAGTAAATGTACCACCGATGGGCGGGGTTGACCATTTACTTGTTACTCCAAAGCGGAAATTAACGCTTGAAGGTGAAGACTTACGCTTAATAGTTCTTAGTGATTATCCAGCAGTGCAAATTTATAGTACAAACTATCCGCCGGAAGTAACACTACTTGAAGGCACAAAAGTTATAAAATATGGCGGGTTAGCAATTGAACCAGCGGATATTGTCTGCGGGCAAAATGGTGAATTTAAAAACCTGGAACTATGTCCAGGTGAAGTTTATAAGCGCCGTATTAAATATATTGTTGAATTACTTTAATTCATGAGTGCCATCACTACTATCACTAGCGAAGAATGACGGTGCATAACCTATAACTTTCTTATATAAATCAATGACAAGTGGAGCTTGCTTCTCCACTTTTTCTTTTGGCACAATCGCAATTGCGCATCCGCCAAAGCCGGCACCAGTCATCCTGGCTCCGATTGCTCCTGTTTCTAAAAGGAGAAGAACAATGGTATCAAGTTCAAGCCCTGTTACTTCGTAATCATCGCGTAACGAATTATGTGAAGCGGTTAAAAGCTTGGCAAATTCTTCAATTTTCCCCTCTTTCAAAAGCATAGCGCTTTCTAGTGTCCGTTCTTGTTCGGTAATAATATGGCGAACTCTGCGAAATAGAAGCGGGTCAAGCAGTTTTTCAATTTGTGGTAAATCACTGCTCTTAAGTTCTGTTAAATTATTTATTTTAAAATGATTCTTTAATGTTTTAAGTGCTCCCATTGTTTCATTCCAGCGTTCATTGTATTTAGAATCCGCTAAACCGCGCCGCTTATTCGTATTAACAATGACAAGTTGATAATCTTTGAGGTCAAGCGGGATATAATCAAACTTTAGCGTGTTTGTGTTAAGGAGCAGTGCATTATTCTTTTTCCCGTTAGCGATAACGAACTGGTCCATAATCCCTGTTAAAACACCAATGTATTCGTTTTCAACTTTTTTTCCTAACACGGCCATTTTTGTGCGATCAATACCGAAATTAAATATATCATTAAGCATTTTAATAATAAGCAGTTCAAGTGATGAAGAAGATGATAGTCCGCCACTTGTGGGCATGTCACTTTCTAGATAGAGATTAAGACCGTGTGGCACATGATAACCTTCATCTTTTAAAACTTGAAACACACCGCGCACATAATTTGCCCAACCAGTAAAGGAGTCTTTTGATAAGTCCCCAAGATTAATTGTGATTGGGTAATCACTATAGCCAGTTGAATAAAGGCGAACTTCGTCGTCATCACGCAAGCTATATGCCCCGTACGTCCCAATTGAGAGTGCTACAGGAAGTACAAGCCCGCCATGATAATCAATATGTTCACCAATTAAATTAACTCTTCCTGGTGAAAAATATACCGCAACTGGTGGAGTGTTATAAATAGCGGCAAAGCGATGTTTAATATGATCTTTAATTGTCATAAGTTTGTCTCCTTTGTGATGAGATTTTAAATATATATCAAATACATTTTACCCTATTTCATTTTTAATTACTCTAGGAGTAATAATTATCAAGTAATCACAAAAAATTGAATTTTAACTACCGTTAAATTATTGGATAGGTTATAATTTAAGAAGGAGGATAATTTATGGTAAGAAAAGAAATTAAACAACAAGCAAAAGACCTAATTAAGAACGGGAAATGGTTTTTACTCTTTGTCGTTCTCTTAATTGTTAGTGCAGTTTCAAGTTTAACCGCTGGTATTTTAATGCCAGTCGCACTCTTTGGATTACACTTAGCAATTGTAGGTATGTTTGCCGGTCAAGAATTTGACTTTAATCATTTCGGCACACCATTTAATGATTTTAACCACGCATTAAAAGTTATCGCGGTTTATTTCTTAACAATGCTCATCGTGATGGTAGGTACAATGTTATTTATCATTCCTGGCATCATCTTCTATATGATGTATGTCCAAGCCTATCGTATCATGATTGAAAAACCAGAAATTGGTATTATGGATGCGCTTCGTGAAAGTAAAGAAATGATGAATGGCTACAAAATGGATTATTTTGTGTTCCAACTTAGTTTCATCGGTCACTTCTTATTAATAATGATTACCTTTGGGCTATGGGTAATTTATTTAATGCCATACTTTGTTGTTGCCGACACTAATTATTACTTACACCTTAAACAAGTTCGTAATGAAGCAAAAGTCGTCGCCGAAGCTGCACCAGTTGAAGCTGAAGTAGTCGAATAATTTTTAAAAATTAAAACTCTCCTGTGCTAAAACATATGTAATTTAATTATTTTCCTTTACAATATGTATAGATAGAGGGGAGTTTTTATTATGAATAAAAAACAATTAGAAATTATGAGAAGCGGGAAAGGGTTCATTGCCGCTCTTGATCAAAGCGGAGGTTCAACACCAAAAGCATTACGCACCTATGGTGTCCCTGAAACCGCATATAAAACTGACGAAGAAATGTTTACTAAGGTCCACGAAATGCGGACGCGAATTATAAAAAGCGATGCCTTTAATAGTGAGCGAATTTTAGGGGCAATCTTATTTGAAAATACAATGGACCGGAAGATTGATGCAAGTTATACCGCTGATTACTTATGGGAAGAAAAAGGTATTGTTCCTTTTCTTAAAATTGATCAAGGTCTTTGTGAACCTATAAGTGGTGTCCAACTGATGAAGCCGATGCCGAATCTTGCTAGTCTTTTAGAAAGAGCGAAAGAACGAAAAATATTTGGTACTAAAATGCGTTCGGTCATTAAAGAAGCGAATGAACAAGGCATTAAACTTATTGTCGAACAACAATTTGCGGTCGCTAAAAAAGTAATAAATTACGGTTTAGTGCCAATTATTGAACCTGAAGTGGATATTAATAGTCCAACGAAAAAAGAAGCAGAAACGATTCTTCTAAAATTTATCCTCGAAGAGTTAGCAAAATTAGGACCAAATGATTTAGTGATGTTTAAAGTGACTCTACCTACAATGATGAATTTATATGCACCACTTTTAAAAGATCCGCGTGTTGTTCGTGTTGTAGCTTTAAGCGGGGGTTATACTCTTGAGCACGCTAATGATTTACTTTATTTAAATAAAGGTGTAATTGCTAGTTTCTCACGGGCATTAGTCGCGGATTTACGCGTCGACCAAAGTGATAAAGACTTTGACAAAACTTTAGCGAAGGCCGTTGAATCAATTTACGAAGCTTCGCTTACCTAAATAAGGAAAAGACATTAAGGATGAATGATTTACAAAAAGTATTATTAGAAAATCTAAAAGAGTTTATTCGTGTTTGTGAAAAACATAATTTACGCTATTACTTAGTAACAGGGAGTGCACTAGGTGCCGTAAGACATAAAGGCTTTATTCCGTGGGATGATGATATCGATGTAGCGATGCCACGAAATGATGCGATGAAACTTCTCGCGCTAAAAGATGAATTTAAAGAACCATACTTCTTACAGCACTACACAACTGACCCCAGTTTTCCTTATCCGTTTATGAAGTTACGCAATAGCGCGACAACTTTTGAAGAAGGTCTTTTAAAGTTTCATAAGATCAATCACGGTATTTATATTGATATTTTTATTATTGATGGGATGAGCAAGACATCAACCCTTAAAAATAAATGGAAAAACGCTTTAATGTGGCCAGTGATGTATCTTATTTATGCCGCGAATTTCTGGCAAAAACCGCGTAAAAATACATTTATCCTTCAAATCTTACTCTATCTTGTATCAATTCTTTTATTACCATTTAAAATTAATAATTGGCTCATTAAAGCACTTGATAAAAGTATGGCTAAAATCCCTTTTGAAGAGGCGACACTTGTTGGTGCTTACCTGCTTTGGGGCGGGAATAAAGAGGCGATGGATAAACGGATTTATGGTCCAGGTGTTAAGATGAAATTTGAAACAATTGAAGCCGTTATCCCTGAAAATTATGATGCTTATTTAATAAATCGTTATGGTAATTACATGGAATTACCACCAGAACATAAAAGAGTCGGTCACCATAAACCGAGCGCCTTAAGCACTAAAGTTAGTTATAAAGATTATTACAAACGAAAAAAGCGCCGCTAGGGCGCCTTTTTTGTCGTTTAGTTAACTATTTTTCTTCGAGTACTCGGCGATAAATTTCTCCGAGTTTTTTACCGATTTCTTTAATGTCACGTTCTGCTGCTACTTTGTAACCTGCTTCCCTTGTATCCGCGGCTTTTTTAGTAATAATGTCATCAAGTAACGCTTTAAATTCTTCATTAGTTTTACCTTTATGACAATTGACACCGTGCGTTAACCATTCTTCGTAAATCGGGATATCACGGATGAGAAGTGGACACTTACTTGCGAGGGCTTCAAGGACAACAATTCCTTCTGTTTCTTCGTAAGTTGGGAAGAAGAAGACATCAGCGTTTGCAAAAGCGCCTTCGATAATATCACCAGCAATGTAGCCTGGCATAATTACATTATCGGGTTTATTTTTAATGGCTTTTTTAATTTTACGACTTAGAACCGCTTTAGGGGTATGTCCAAACCAAATAAATGTATATTCAGGCCGATCTTTTGCAATTTCAATTAAGTCGTGGAGACCTTTACGCGCTAAGAAAAGCCCAACAGTCATTACGACTTTTTGGTCAGGTTTAAGCTTAAAATATTCACGAAACTTTTGAATTTTTTCTTTATTATCAGCGTTAAATCTCGCTAAATCGACACCGTTTGATAAGGCAACAACTTCACGATTTAAGCCGTATGTATCAAGTAATTTTTTGGAGTATGGTGTTGGTGTTATGACAAGGTCACCCATTTTGTAAATGCGTTTTAAGTGTATTTTGAAAAAAGGTGCAATTTGATTACTTAGCATGAAGGAGTTCATAAAGTCTTCTTTTGTTGAGTGACCATAAACTATTACTTTTTTTCCTTGTCTTCTTGCTTTGCGTGCCATACGGAAAGCACTAGGGTCAATGGTGTTAATGACGACGAGATCATAGTCATCTTTTTCATTTGTGGTAAACGGGATTTTTGCTTCTGTTAATGCTTTGACTTGATGCTTCATCGCGCGACCCACACCAGACTTATCATATAATTTTTGTTTTTTATTAAATAAGAGAATTCGCATACTCCGGGCTCCTTTCACTCTCTTTTTATCATATCACGATATATACTTTTTTGAACGTGTTAATAGTTTATAATTTAATGCTATAATTATTGCTATTAAAGGGAACTAAACCCTTAATAATAGAAAGAGTTAAAGCTATGCGTGAAGCTTACAAAAAGATACCGTGTCGGATAACGGTCATTGACTTATTAAAACTTACAGGGATGATTTTTATTTGTATCCCGCACTGTTTACAAAGATGGGGGCCAAGTGATTATACATCAACATTAGGCTTTTCTTTTTTCTATAGTGTTGGTCTTTCGATGTTTTTCTTTAGTAGCGGAATTGTGCTCCGCCGCATCACATCACTTAAAGATTTGCTTATATTTATAGTAAAAACTGTTGGTGTGTATTTAACATCCGCCTTTATTTTTACTGTTTTATCAATTTATACTTTGCCGCGCTTTACGCTTTTAGAAAAAGACTTTGGCTACTGGATGAATGAATTGTATTTACGCACTGATACATTTTATTGGTATTCGCTTGTCGCAACATTAATTAATATTTTTATCGCTAGTGCATATTACTTTGTGTCTTTAATAAAGAAAAATAACCTTAAGTGGGACATTTTTAAGGCAAGTCTTATAATTATACTTACAGTTGCTTACTCAATGATTTTTTTACATATTTATAATAGAGAAGACTTAGGACCAGGGTGCTTAGGTGCTTCTTTAGTGCTTTACTATTTACCGATAACTTTATTTGGTTTTCTTTTTAACATATTTAAACCGTATTTACTTAAACTACCACGCCAAGAATTACTTAAGGGTATCGCTACTTTAGTTGCGCTAGTAATTTATATACCGCTTTTAATTGTGTATCGCGATTGGCTCCCTCATTTAAACGGCTCATTTTGGACAATTAGTGCCTTATGGATATGTTCACTTAGCGGGACAATTGTGTATTATTACTTACTTTCCAAAATCTCACACTTTACAATTGCTAAAAAAGTATCATATTACGGCTTCTTTAGCGGACAATTTTATTTAGTGCATGTGTATATTATTCGTCTTTTTGCTACATATATTCCGCGACCCGAGACGTTTGACTTTCCGGCAATTATGTTTGTTACCTTTTTAACAATTATCTTCACAATCGGTAGTATTTTAATTACTGTTTTCTTACGCTTTATTCCTTACACGGACTTCTTATTATTTATTAGTTATGATCGCTATAAAGACATTATTTATCCGCATCGTTGGCTAAAAAGAGTAGTGCTCCAAAAATAAAATTTAATGATTTAATTAAGAAGTGCTACGCTGATAGTCGTCAATTAATAATGAAAAAATGTTTCAACCGTGAATAAAAATTTGCTGTGTTTATTTTACTTTGCAAAATAAATAATCATAAATTACAAAAAGTGTAATTCTAAAACATTCTTAGATAAGTTACCGACGGATATTTTAAATATGTTGCCATATGTTGTAACACTTATTGTGCTTGCCTTTACATCACTTAAATCACGCGGACCAAAAGCCGCAGGTGAACCTTATGACCAAGGGAAACGCTGATTATTTGCTAAATATTACATATTTAACTTTATAACACTTGCAAAAATCACTTAAATAACTATAATGTTTAAGTGACGCTGCGGTCATAGCTCAACTGGATAGAGTGCCAGACTACGAATCTGGAGGTTGGGAGTTCGATTCTTCCTGACCGCGCCATTGCGAATAAACATGCTCCCTAAAATTGCACTAGAGTCTAGTACAATGAAAAGGGGAGCTTTTTTTTATGAAATCTAATTATGTCTAATACATGCGATAAACGAATAAATTTGACAAAGTAAAATTTAGATTTGTTTTAGGGAACAAATTGTGTATAATTAAGTTAGAAAGTTCCCTAAGAGAATTGTTATGAGTAAAATAAATGAAATACAAGTATTATTATCAAAAAAAGCTGAACTAAACGCACGGCTATCGTTATTGCCGTATGATGGCACTCCTGAAATAAAAACAATCAGCGGCAAAGATTATCTCTATGTGCGAAAAAGAGTTCTAAATAAAGTGACTTCAACCTATGTTGATGTTTATAGTGACAAGCTTTATAACAATCTACTTCGTAATAATGAAGAAGCAAAAAAACTTAGGCGTGAAATACGCAAAATCGATAAAGCTTTAGCGAGTTTTGGTTACAAAGAAGGAATACTATTACCTAATGTCATTTTAGCGCGGGACTTTGCGCGAAAAAATCGTAATGCGATTATTTATGATCAAGTTATATTAGAGGGAATTGGTACAACTTTTCCCGAGACAGAAGCAATTCTCGAACAAGGTATTATCAAGAATGCTAGAGCGGAAGATGTGCAAAAAATTCTTAATTTGAAAAGAGCGTGGGAATTTATTTTAGATGACGATGTTTTATTAACGAAAACAGATTTTCATCTTATTAGTTATATCGCTAAAATTGTTAATGAAGGATTATTTATTTTTGGTGGCGAAGTTAGAGGGGTACCTGTTAAGATTGGTGGTTCAACTTATTATCCTCCTATCCCACTTGAATCTAAAGTAAAAGAAGATATCAACGCTTTATTGTCTTCATCGTTAAATGATGTCGATACCGCTATTGAACTTTGTTTATACATTATGAAAACACAAATCTTTAATGATGGCAATAAAAGAACTGCGGTTATTGCCACTAACCATTATTTAGTGAGTAAAGGCATTGGGTTTTTAGCAATAGCTTACGATAAAGTTCCCGCTTTTAGAGAAATGTTAGTAAATTATTATGAAAATAAAAATATTAATGAAATTAAAAACTTTCTTAAAAGTTGTATACATTTAGTTGACTAGTGCAAACTTAGCAATATAAAGGGTTTTTTAACAATATTTACTATTTTTTCACAAAACAGTGTTTTTAATCGTATTATAAGTAGTAGGTATTAATAATAATGGAAACAAATTAAGTGTTGATGAATTCACAAAAGTGTCGCGTTAATCGTAATAATAGTGTAGGTGCTTATGACTAAAGAGATGTTTAGTGAAAAGTATCTAACCTACAAAGTCATGGTGTTTCAAATAAGCTATGCATATTTACGGAATATTGAAGATGCTGAAGAGGCGACGCTTGACTCATTTATGAAATTTTATAAAAGCACGAAGAAATTTCAGTCAGTTAACCATGAAAAGAATTATTTAATTAGAGTAACGATTAATACTGCAAAAGATTACTTAAAGAAAATTAAAGCGTTACCCTTAAATGAAGAAGTTCATGGTGTGTATGACGATAATGGTGAACTTGATAAGCATTATGTATGGGCAGTAGTCGACGAGTTAGAAGGTAAATATAAAGATGTTATTTATTTGCGTTATACTGCAGACTTACCGTATAAAGATATAGCAAGCATTCTTAAAATAAGTGAAGCACTAGCGAGGAAATATCATGAAATTGCCATTAAAACATTGCGTGAATTAATCGGAGGAAATTATGCCTGAATTAGAAAAGAAATTACATGAAACAAAAACACTTATTCCTGAAGTGCCACAAAGATTAGATATTAAAATGGAAGAAAGGATTGATGGTGCTACAAAAGTAAAGCGTCCGCTTAACTTGCGTTTTCGCTTTGTCCTAGCGACAGCCATTGTCGCGTGTGTGGCTTTAAGCGCGACGACAATTGCCTTATTTAGTCATACTCAAAAAGAACAACAACAATTATTTCACAAATTACCACAGTCTAAAGTGCTGATGAATTTAGATGATGACTTAGTAAATAGAACAGCAATTAAGGCGGTTGAGAAATTATCCCCCTTTCTTACTGATGAAAAAGCAGAAGATACTGTGCTATCACCAGCAACTTACTCCTTAGCGATGGCTGGGCTTTCCGCTGTTAGTGATAACTTTAATAATGATGCTTTTGGTTTAATTAATGCCGAAGAAGATGTAAAAGCGCTCTTAGAAGCATGGAATTTTAAATTTAAAAATTACACAGGTGAAACTTTTTTCCGCTCGGCAGTCTTACATCAACAAGTTGGACCAACTTATGCTTTTGATAAGAGTAAACAAGAAGCAGTAAGTGATCATTACATTTCGACAATGGTCTCTTCGCACGAATCTTACCGGAAAGACGCTGATAAATTTTTTGATAAGAAGATTGGTTTAAAGCTTAAAGTTCCTGATTTAAATCTTAAAAGTGATGGAGTAGTGACTTACGGTGTTTTAAAAATGAAAGATTATGTCGCTAACGATGGGCTTTTTCATCGACATATGCCTTTTACATTTAAAAGCGGGCTAGGCACAGCGGATTCCTATGTCTTTGCTGTAAGAGAAGATCCAAAGAAAGTTGCTTATTATCGCGGAGGTAATTATGAGGTATTTAAAGTAAATATTCGAAATACTGATTTAATGATAGTTTTACCAAACGAAGAGGTTAATATTAATCATGTAAATATCACTGAAGCTTACACTAATTTTGTTAATGAGGCTGAACTTGTTCCCGCTTTTGGCTATGTACCCTTCTTCCATAACAAAGTTGAAGGTCTAAATTTAACAGACACATTAGAAAATGTTATTACGCATAACGAAATCTATATGAGTAAATTACTTAAAGATGATGTTTATAATGATTTAGTTATTGACGCTGTTGTGCAATCAAATGACTTTGAATTTAATAAATATGGTGTGGCAGGAGAATCAATGACCGCAGTTTCCGGCTGTACATCAACTGGTCCACTTTACGATGAACCAATTGATCTTTCTGTTAATCGTCCGTTTTATGCCTTCTCTTTAAAAGATAAATACCCAATCTTTATTAATAAAGTGTCAAAGCCTGGCGCATAATTATTGTTTGTCATAAAACTATTTACTAAAAATAAGGCTACATCAAAATGTAGTCTTTTTTTAAAAATTGATTTTAATTTATTGGTCGCTGCATATTCTATTTAAGTATTTAACATTTTTTTAAAAAGTTTTAAAAAGTTTGAAAATACTTGTTTTTCAAATTAAAATTTATTACAATAAAATTGTAAGTTCAAAAAACTTGAACATACAAGGAGCAAATAATATGATTGTCTTAAATTTGAAGTTAGATAATATTCTAGCCTTTAAGGATTTCGAAGTTAATTTTAGTTATCCGCGTAAACTTAAGAAAACGCTAATTGAAGGAGAACATCTTCGCACAATTCCAACTTTTAGATATAAGAAATTAGTAGTGTTAATTGGTTCAAACGCAACAGGGAAAACTTCTCTCATTAAATTAATTTGGAGAATTTCTTTATTTCTGCATCGTAAAAATCCTAGTTTTTTAGATAGTCTTATAAGTGAAAACAATGAACACGGCAACATTGAAATTGACTTTGTAAATGAATATGATGATGTTGCTATTTTATACCGCGCTAAAATTAGAATAATTAAAAATAATGTAAATAATCAAAACATTGTTGAAGTTGCAATGTATAGCAAGAAACTCACTGAAGGTGATTCATACGAAAATAGTATTAATGAGTTAGATAATCATGAATATGTCTTTGAAAGTTGGCAAGTAGCTTTACAAGAGTTTTATGATAATTTTGGTTGGCAAGTAGTCCTTCCATCAAATGAAGAATTATTTGATAAGTTTTATATACATGCTGATATCAATGAAAGTGAAAAAGATGATTATTTAGATATATTAAACAATGTAATGAAAACATTAGATCCAGCAATTAAGAATGTTTTTCATAGTAAAGATGCTGCTGATGCGATAGTTATTGAATATAGTGATGAGCGAAAAGTATTAATTCAAAACGGTAATGACATTTCAAGTATTCCGCTGCTTTCAAGCGGTACTAAATATGGGGTGGCGATCAGTAATATTCTTTTTTCAATTAAAAATCACCGTAACGGACTCTATTTAGTGGATGAGCAATTTTCATATGTGACTGCTGACATTGAAACAGCAATTTTAGCAAAAATGACTGCTTTACTTAATAGTGGTGAACAACTATTTTTTACTACACACAATTCAAATATTCTTGAATTAGGTTTTCCTTTTCATTCGTTCTATTTTATGAAAAAGACAATCATAGATGGTGCACCAATAATCAATGTGTCTTGTGCATCAGAACTAGAAAATCGCAATAATGTATCACCAAAGAATATGTTCGATAATGATGCTTTTGGAACAGCGCCGAATGTTGACGGTATCTATTCTATTGGTAAATGAAATACATGTTGCAATCCAAAATTCTGGACAATAAATATGAATATTGAGTTCTCATTTCTATTTTTGAAAAGAAATTTAGTTTCATGTGCATAAGAATACACTTGACTCTATTATTTGTAAGAGTGTAAGATTAGGTAAAAGCGAGGAGTAATGAAAAGTGACTGATTTAACACAATATATATTTATGAGTAATGATGAATGGTGGACATATAGTGAAGAATATGACTGCGCCGTGCCAACCGCGAAATGTCCGGCAAAAGGTATTCGTGAATTTAATCGTAATCGTAATTTAATTACTGGGTTCATTATGATTGGTGATGGTAGTGTTCCACCAGAATATGATCCCTATATATAAGTATTGAAAAGTTTGTTAAAATGCGTGAGTCAATAGGTTACACTCCGCAACAAATAAAACGCGAAACTAGAATTATCTATGACCGAAAAACACGTCGCGAATATTATAAAAATAAAGCATAAATTTTGTGTTATTAGTGAATAATGCGGCAAATCATACTTAAATTTCTCTTTTCTTATTAATGTCGTGTTATACTTTAAAGTATGAAAATAACATTTATGCTTTTTTATTATGACCCCGAGAATCCGACGATTAATTACTTATATCGTCCGCTTTGGGATAAGCTAATTAAAGCGGGGCATGAAATTAATATTATCACCCCTAATCCGACACGCGGGATTCCGTTAAGTGAACAAGAAAAATATAAGAAAACGAGTGTTGAGAAAAAAGGGGCGTTTACGATTCATCGTGTAAAGTGTTACACTTATCACCCGAGTCGCTTTAGTAAATTTAAATTACTTAGACGTTATATCAGTGTGTCGCGCCGTTTAGCGAAAAAATTGCGTAAAGTAGAAAGTGATGTTGTCTTTGTTTCTAGTAACCCGCCACTGCTTTATAGTTATTTAGTAACAAGGTATTGTGCGAGAAAGAAAATACCAGTTATTTATAATGTTCAAGATATTTATCCTGATAATATCTTTAAAGAAAATAGTTTTGCGTATAAAGTTTTTAATCCTTTACAAGTTAAAAGTTTAGCGCGCGCTAGTGAAGTCGTCACTATTAGTGAAACAATGCGTAAAACACTTTTAAAGAAAGGCGACTTTAATAATAAAATAAGTGTCATCTATAACTTTGATATTAGTGAAGTGCGGAAGACTCCGCTAGTGAAGAAGTATACATTTTTTGATCCATTGCAATTTAATGTCGTTTACGCTGGTAACATTGGCTATGTCCAAGATATTGATGTCATTTTAAGTGCGGCAAAACTTTTAGTGCATGAACCGCGCATTCATATTCATATCGTTGGTGAAGGTAGTCAAGCTGCAAGAATCGCTAAACGAATTCATGACGAAAATATTGTTAACGCTACTTATTACCCGCCACATAGTGTGGAAGATAGTGCCCAGCTTTATAAAAATGCGGATGTAAATGTAATATCAATATTGCCAGGGATAATTAAAACGGCATTACCACTTAAAACGGCAAGTTGTCTAGCGGCACAGAAACCGATTATTTTTATTGGACTTGAAACTTTTTATCATAATGAAGAATGGGTAAATGAGGTAAGTGAGCTCTATCCCATTAATTATCGTAATTATGAAAAGGTTGCGGAAACAATTGAAAAACTCGCTAATGCTAAAACTAAGCCAAAATTAAAGTATGATCAAATTGAACTTTTTGATAAAGAAAAGAATGTTAATGAGTACTTTAACTTAATTACTAAGTACTTAAAAGAAGAATAGTGAACTGATTATTAAAGCTTTTTTAAGCATTATGAAGCTATCCTTTAATACATTTTCTATTATTTGTTGCACGAACAGCATAATTAATATAAAATGCGATTGTATGTAAGAAATTTTTGGAGAGTGATTAGGAAAAAGACCAAATTTTTATTTTTAGCCGCACTTTTTGCATTAACGCTAACGAGACTATACGGATAAGCTATAACTTTTTAGACTCCACTTATAATGAAAGACTAGCGACAGGTGGGATGCTAATTTATATTCAATTACTGCTTGATTACTATTCGAAAGCTTTTGAAGGCTTATTTGCGTTTCACGAATGGCCTAAGGCACTTATTGATAAATATTTAATTGATAATAATGTTGAGCTAACTATCCCTAATGTTCCAAATATTGAATTTTGTCTCGCGGGCGTAGGTTACGGTCAAGTTTCAGTTGTTATTCCTGGTCCAGATCGTTGTTCGGAAATAAAAGATGTTTTCGAAGAACAAAATTTTACTGTTGAACATGTTGTTGAGAACAACTATTATAAAGTGATTAATCTTGAAGGTAATTTTGAGATTATGTTTAATTATTATACTGAACCAAAAGTAACACCGAATTATCCAGGATTTGTCAACATGGTTTTATACCAACCATAAAAATAAAAGAAGCGATGATATAATCCATTTTCTTAATAAGCATAAACGCAAATTTTAAAGAGAGTAATAGTCTTTTAAATATCTTTTTATCTTCAAGAAACATGCATATTTGATAAAAAAAGATAATTTAACCGCTAATCAATTAATAGATAAATTAACCTTTTCGATTGTTAGTGCAAGAAAGCAAGAACTCAAGTTTGTTAATACTTGCTAAATTTTTATACCTTTGGTATTATATACAAGCATCGGGATGTAGCGTAGCTTGGTAGCGCGTCTGTTTTGGGAACAGAAGGTCGCAGGTTCAAATCCTGTCATCCCGACCATTTATTATGGGGCCGTAGCTCATCTGGGAGAGCGCTTGCCTTGCACGCATGAGGTAGCGAGTTCGATCCTCGT
>LSQX01337750.1_pt1 | contig 21266 bp, 21 predicted proteins | sample 654561 | NCBI WGS metagenome assembly LSQX01 (sample SAMN04489861, study PRJNA283612) | anaerobic digester metagenome | isolation source: 4 biogas reactors fed with cattle manure at either 37C or 55C with and... | place: Denmark: Kongens Lyngby | collected 2014 | reverse complement strand
GGTGGGAGGGGTGGGTGAATGTTTCTCGTTGCCGCGCCATGATGGTACAATTCACACCGCAGACTACTATTATAAATGCTCAGCCTAGACTTGTCTAACGATACAAGGCGGCACGCAATCGCGTGATTGCCTGAGTGTGGATCTGGCACACACGCGATTCGGTGACTCCCAACACCTGACCAATTTCCTGCAGTGTCAACTCTTCCTGGTAGTACAGACTAACCACAATACCTTCGCGCTCAGGCAGTCGCTCAACGGCGTCGGCGATGATCTCCAACAATGCGGCCCGGTCTACAACCTGGGCAGGATTGTCGCTCTCTGATGTGGCCAGTTGCGTCAAGCCGTCACCATTGCTCACCTGCCATTCGTCCATGAGCTCGTCAAGCGATAGCAGGTTGGCTCCACTGGTAGTCGATAGCAGCTGATGGTATTCCTCGAGGCTGATTTCAAGGCTATCAGCGATCTCTGCATCGGTAGGTGCCCGATGCAGCCGTGCCTCCAATTCCGCCACCGCTGCTGCTAGCTGCCGGGCTTTGCGGCGTACTGAGCGTGGAGCCCAGTCCTTTTCGCGCAGCGACTCCATCACTTCACCCCGCACCACAGTGCTGGCGTAGGTGCGAAACTTGATGCCTCGCTGTGGGTCAAAACGGTCAGCTGCCTTAATCAATCCTACCAGGCCCGCACCAATCAGATCCTCCCGATCAACCGTATGGGGCAGATTGGCTGCTACACGCGATACAACGTATTGCACCAGGTCAACGTTTTCTGTGATCAAGGTTTCGCGTTCACTTTGAACACGGTCAGGGCGAGAACGTGCTGCTGTTCGCTGGGTGTTCAGTTTCATCGCTCCTCGATATGGGTAACACTATCGAACCTCGCCTGCAAATCCGCCTCAGTGACTGAAGACAGATGCTCTATGTGATAATCCGGCAGCAGTTCGTCGAATGATACTGCCACAAGATTCTGTCCGCTGTCGGAAATCAGAGTCCTAACCGCGGGTCGCAATGATGAATCACAGAGCACTGCGATCGGATGCTGTCGCCTGCATGCCTCAGTACCATACTCGGCAAGCAAATCCAGCCACTGCGCTCCTCGATCCGGAGGAATGGCCAATCGACCCTCGTGGTAGAAGGACGCCAACTCTTGAGCAACCTCCGGAGCCAATTGTAATGCCAACACTGTGCCGTCGGGCGCCACGGACTGGCAAATTGAACGGGCAAATCGTTTTCGGACTGCCTCTATCATCTCTGCGTTGTCCCGACCATCTCCGATTACTTCCGCCACGGCTTGTACGAACCCGACCAGGTTGTGTAGGCCAATACCTTCGGCCAACAGGGCCGTCCCGACACGACACAATACCACGGCATCAACACCTCGTGACCGTGCGGCCGAAACGGCCTGCGAATGGGTCTGTTCAGTACGTGTGTACAATTCAGCAGCCTGCTGCAAATCGAAAGCCTCGTGAGCAGTGGTTATCAGTGTCTCTTCAATCAGCCACAGCATTGCACGCACTGGCGATAGCACCAGCAGTCCAAGGGCACGCGCACGCTCCTGATGTTCATGGCTTATCCACGCACCAAGCAGACGCGTTCCATATCGCACCGGGTCCGCGTTTGAGAACTGAGATGGTTGGGCGCCAACCGCTAATAGTCGCCCAGCCCTGATAAGATGACGGGCCACTGCCTGGCCGCTAACTACTACAGCCATGCGGTCGCGCTCCAATTCATCACTGTCTGCCACAGTAAACGGTCGCACTGGTAAGCCCAGTCTTCCCTCCACTCTCGCTCGCATGTGCGAGAGCATCGCTTCGAATTCTTCGTCTTCAATCAGATGAGTCAAAGCCAACCCTACTCTAATGCAATTCATCGATCGCACCGGTTCGGCAACAGTCTGAGCTTCTTCAGGTGCATGGTCAGAGTGTCTGTTCACTGCCAATCCCAGTACTGCGAGCGTCACTGCCATCGCCATCAGTGGCAAACGCGTTGCCGGCAACACCAATGCTGTCACTAGCAGAACTACACACGCGGTTGCTACAGCTACGGGATGCACCATCAATTCCCTTGCAATTTCCGCGCCAAAGACTTTGTCGCTATTGCCCCTAGCCAGTACCATAGCCCCTGCCCCACCAACCATCACAGCCGGCAGTAGAATCGCCAACCCATGCCCGGTAGCCAACTGCAGATAGTGCTGGATCTGATTGCTACCTCCCGAAAACTGATTGATAAACAAAGCGAACACAGGAGTAGCCGCCACTGTAATCAAAGTGGCGATGCAGTCGCCACGCAGAAAGCGAGCTGCACCATCCATCGCGCCATAGAAAGCACATGCAGAATCGATCTGTTGCTGCATATCAGAAGCTTGTTCGGCGTTGAGACGTCCGTCAGCTACGGCTGTATCCACCGCCATCTGTCGTCCGGGCAAGGCATCGAGCGCAAAACGTGCCAGCACTTCTGACACCCTGACCATACCAGATGATATGACCAACAGATTGATTAGCGCCAAGGCCAATACAACCACAACACCAGCCAACCATCCCCCCTGCCCGCCGACAGCCCCCAACCCAATCACCACATTGCCGCCGCTACCGCCCAGCAATATGTCCCGTGCAATAGCCAAGACAAGTATCACCCGCGCCAGGCTTGAGACAACTAGAAGCCCAGGAAAACCACCCATTTTCATCGGCTCATCAATCAGCAGTGCAAGCACAAAAACGGCCAACGAAAACGCCAGATTGGCCGACACAAGTAGATCTAAGAGCCATCCGGGCAGGGGAATCAGCAGTGCGAGCATACCCAATGCGGCTACAACCGCGATCAACAACTGTGCGGACATTGCGTTAGCCCGCATCATCTCGTGCCTCCACGACGACGCTGATTCTGTCGCCTGCGAAGCAGCCAACTGGGCTCTGTGTCTCTCAATTCGCGTCTCCGTTCGGTTTCTGTCATTCCAGATGCAGTCAGAAAGCTGTAGCGTGTCCAAAGCCAGTCTATCCCGACTATGGCCAGTACAGACGGCACGAGAACACTCAGTGATCTCTGGCAACAAATTACAGCCATCTGGCCCAGATTGTACTGCCCATCAAGCACCCACTGGCAAATCGTGCGAAGCAACAAAAGTGTACTGGCAGCGACGGCGCTGAGCAACAACACTGCCAACAGTGCACGTGGAAGTGTGTCTGCACGACGGCGCGGCATCGTATAGTAGCTGGGTTCAGAGCTTATGGTCCCGGGCCAACGTAGGGTGAAACCTGTCTGCAGTAAATTCCCCACAATCCATCCGCCTAGTCCCGCCAGCCCGATCGGGATCAGAACCATCGCCAGAGCTTGCGCATTGCAACCCAGATATACCGACAATGTATCCACGGAGTAATCGGACGTTTGTATACTGGTCGTAAGCAATAGAGCCAGCGGTTGCCACACGATATGAGATCCGGCGACGATCAAAAACAGCAGAACGGCCAGCATAGAGACCATACCAGATACTGCATGGCTGCACGGTTGAACACCGGCGCGTCGCAAATGCTGCAGCTTCCGTTCGCTGGCCTGATACCGTTTGGGCCACTGTTCAGCCATCGCACTCTCCGATGATACGCTTTGCTGTCACATCCACCGGGGTTCTTACATACTACATAGATCTTAGCAATCTGCCGGAATCCTATTCTACGGTGAGGCCGAGGCACATCAATCTAGATCTGCTGATACCAATGCGTATCCTCGGCTGAATCATTTCCCAGCTATTTCATAAGAGCTATCGAATACGTTATAGTGGCTTGTACTTGCCATATGAGAACAGACGCGATAACGGGCAGTGATACAATCAGAGCTGCCAGGACGGCTAGCGGGGCTAGCTTGCTCGACAGTCCAGCGAGGCTCAACTCTACAGACACTCGTTCGGCCACCGCCAGCATGGTCAATGCAAGCAGGGCTGCCAACAAGGCTGGTCCTGCAATCATCAGCGAGGCCAGCAGCATCCTGGTCGGCAACGCCACGAGTGCTGCATGAGCCACTGCGCCCACCGGTTCGGGACCCAGTGGGATCAGGGCAAGGGAATCAGACAGCGCTATCAGTACTCCGTGGTGCCCGTCGATGAGCACGAACAGAGCCGCCATCAACAGGTACATGACATTGCTAGCAAGCCCCGGGTGGGCCACGGGAGACTGCCAACCAGCAGTGGCCTGCAAATACGTCCCAGCCATCTGAGCGGCCCACAACACGATCGCTACAGCCCCACCGATAACCAGCCCAACGGTAAGATTTCTGGAGATCCACAGCAAATAGGTGGGCACATCTACGGCATCCACTTTGCCAACATCTGCGTTGCAACAAAAAGGCATAGCTAACGCTAGAGCCGCCACGAGTCGTATGCTGACAGGCACACGTCGTTCTCCTACAGGTGGCACCAAAAGTGTCAGCGGCAACACACGGGCGAACACCAGTCCTCCGGCTACAATAGTCTCTGTAGATGATGGTATCAATAGAGGCCTCAACGTATCAATTCAGGCAAACTTGCCCACAGTTTGTAACAAAAGTCCGTTGCCAGAGACATCATCCACACGCCGAAAATCAGCACAGCCCCTCCGGCGGCAAGCAAACGCGGGACGAACGATACCGCCTGGTCATGCTGCCCGGTGGCGGATTGTACCAGCCCCACTGCAAATCCGGCCAACGCGGCAGCAGTCATGGGAGGCAGCGCCAGATAAAACGCCACGAGCAAAGTATGGCGAAGCAACTCCACTATTTCCATAGCATTCGTAGCAGCTCAACTCCCAGCCTGCAAATCAACATAGAGCTAGTACAGATATGATTATGTTGACGACTTCGTGCCTACGTGCAATAATTGTAGAGGACATCAAGAGTGAGCAGCAATCTGTCACCGATTTATAGGAGGCTACCATGCGAGCCAGACTTATGCTGATACTGTTTGCCGTGATCACAGTAGTCATAGTAGGTGGCTGTGGGGGCCATGGCGTCGAGTACCAGAAACTGACCGGAGATTACTTCCCGTTGGAGGAAGGCCGGCAATGGCATTATGATGTAACGGTGACCACCTATTTTGGTAATCTGACTGCCTCCACCACCGGCACAACCACGCGCACCGTGACAGAGCACACGATGGCTACTTCGGCCGCGACGGCAATGGACATCGCAACCTGCACCAACACCTTCTCTCCCATGCCCGTACCGGATGTCGGCCAGGAACTGTGCGGCCCTATCGCTCGATATGCCCAGTATCTGTTCTCCTCCGAGGGCGGGTTGCGTGATTGGAATGAATACTACACGCTACACGATAGCAACGGCGACGGCCAGCCCAATAGAATTGTATTCTCCGCCGCTGGGGCACCAGACGCTCCACCTATAGAGACGCCCAGAGTCCAACCCTTTTTGCCAGTGCCAACCTTTGCCGGACTCGCGTCCACCAATTCTCTCCCTCTGAGCATGATTCCGTTTTACACTAACAACGCGACTCTCCATGACAGTACAGTACGACTGAAAATCCAACAGCGAATTGCCGATCATGTCATAGGCGACGGCGTGCTCACCGATTATGCATCTGTGGTGGAAACCTTGCAGGCCACCATATTCTTCGACGGCCAGCGAGGAGCCTGCACCGGTAAAGCCATCACAGATATTGCACGAGACTACGGCCCAATCGAGAAAAATATTGACCTCGAGTTTCGCTTGTCCGACTGCTGGCTGCGCCTATGGATCCTGGTGCGATACCTGCACTCGTAGATAGTGCTCTATCTGCGCTCATAAAAAAGGGCACACACTACTGTCTGTCCGGCTTTGCGAAGACGTTTTGGCACTGCGATAACAAAACAAAGTATATTATGTTGATACCAAATACGGCATATTGTATTACAACGGCGTTGTGCTGCAAGATATAATTAAAAACGGTGACTGTGAAACAGGATAACTGTCACCCTTCCTTACTACTGCATATACACAAATGCGGCAAATTAAAGAACCCTGATATTTGGGATACGATGATCACTTAGTGATGGTCGCTAACAGAGACTGTGTAAGAAGTGCCCAACCGTCGACCATGACAAACATCATCACCTTAAATGGCAAAGCAATAGCCGGTGCGGGCAGGCTCAACAGGCCGACCGAAGCTAGGGTACTACCTACTACCAGGTCAATCACCAAGAACGGCAGGTAGATCACAAAACCGATCAGGAATGCCGCGCGCAACTCACTTATGATGTACGCTGGCACAAGCGTGCTCATAGGCAGGGTATGTTGTGTGTCACGAGGTACACTTAGGCTATCGAAAACCGCCAGGTCACTGGGGCGGGTATGGTCGTCCATATATCCGCGTAGCTGCTCCAAAAAAGACTTCTGCAGCAGGCTGTAACTCCATCTCTCCAGCCAGAAAAGGGGCTATCGCCTGTCCATAAGCATTCTCTATCGTCCCCCCCCATCGAGAAGAGCGTCAAGAAGATGGCCAAGCCCATGATGACGACCGTCGGGGGGATATCATTTGAGCCCAACCCTGCTCGCAGAAAGAACAGCACGATGGCAATTCGTGCAAAACTAGTCAGAACAGCCAACATCGCAGGCGCCAGTGCGACTGCGGCAAACAGTAGCAACAATCGCGCGTAGCTACCACTTTCACCGGATCCGAAATCAACGCTGACCGGGCCTTGTGCAGAGGCAGTTTCGTTCAACGCGACCGACAACACCACCGATTGGCTCAAAACCACGACATACCGTCGCCATGCTGGCCGGGGCACATTTTGCATGTTAGCAGCCACCAGGGTCATCACCCATCTCCGTCCGGTCCACCTGGCCGATGAGCGTACAGCCTTCCTGCGACCAGGCAATTACATAGACGCGACTGCCTAGCGCGACCAGGTATACGAAACGACCGGCTGACAGCGGCAACACCTGCAAGAGCTTCATAGGGCCTTCGACATGTGCAGCAGATGAGGGCAATCTCAGTTTCTGCAAAGCATAATAAGTAAGCAGAATCAAAGCTACGACCACCATCAGGCTACCGATTGCCCGCAGCAGGTAGTACACTGGCCCGTGGATGGACAACTGCTCAGCGTTCTCGCACCATGCCGGGGTAATTGGAGCCACCAACGCAATAGCCCATGCGATGAAGCGCCCGATGCTATTTCTCATCAGAGCCCTCTGCCGTCACTATTTCGACGATCCTCAGCCCGAGTTGGTCATCGATAGCAACCAACTCACCGCGGGCGACCAAATGCCCGCCTATTAGTAAGTCAGCAAGGCCTCCGACTGCACTGTCGAGGGTCAGAACGGTACCCGGACTGCATTCGGTAAGCTCACGCAAGCTCATGTGGGCAGAACCGACACGTACTTCCAGCGCCAGTTGCATATCGCCCAGTGCACCGAGTACCACAGCACTGAGGTTTCCCCCTACACCAGTCATGTTCTGAGCGTTACCAACGGCCTCATCTAAGCCGTGCTGGTCAGTCATAGCTTTCTTCCCCTCGCGTTGGCTTGAGCTTCGCTACAATCGATTCGCGTCAAGCGCAAAGCCCACTTGGCAACCCGGCTACCTAACCGCCCCTCCCCAATGCATTGTCCAGCAACCTCTAGTTGGACAGAGCCCGACACCTTGCGGTCGAGCGTCACTAGGTCTCCAACATTCAGATCCGTGGCTTCAGTCAGTGGCAGCATACCTCCAGCTATGACGGCATCAACTCGAATCGGAACATCCTGCAGTACCGCCAGTGGTATCATACGTGCCCGTTTCGCAGAGACTGCACCGGAGTTGCGAACTGGTTGGCGAAGCTGCTCCCAGGGGACAGCCAGCTGCCAGGTCCCATCAATCTGATGCATCCGCATCGAGAGGCTCAGCAGCGCCATCGGCCCTCCACCTAGATCGTCTTTGGGCAATACGCTCGCCTGTGCCATGCGAGGGCGTGCATCCCAGCCTGCCCGTTCCTGCAGCCAGGTAGCCACGGGCATCAGACAGGCAAACAACACTTGCCAATCCAGGCCCGTCATAGGGCGAGGACTGACTTGATCGTATCCCAAAGCATGGGTTACCACAGATGTCGCAAGGTGTGCAGGAATGGCTATCGCTCCGACAACCCTACCCCAGTGTACGATTATCCAGGCGGTGTCGGGATCATGCTGCCACTGATGTACATCGCATACAATGCCTGAACTGCACCTGATCCCACCCATGTCTGCCCCCACACGCCGTGCCACTTCTGCACCCGCTTCAATGCCAAGCCCTACAGCCCATGTTCGCAAAACACGCTGATCCAACTGCCCGGGTGCATCTACTGGAGGTATGGAGATAGGTCTGATACCACTGGCATTTTTCATAGCGTCGTCTCACTCTGTCGAATGCGCCATCCTGAATGCTGCTCAGTCTCCAGTTGCTGGAGTCTGTCTGCTTTTGCATCCTCATCTGCCCCAGCCTTTGACGCTAGGCGCTGCAACGTCCTCCGACGACCGGTGCTGCGGGCCAAGCGACCAGAGTGCTGTGACAAGGCTAGGTTGAGTTGGTGACGCTGAGCCTCCAATCTTTGCACGTGCAAAGCTAGTCTATGTTGATGAGCCGACCGCCATGTCATCCATGCAACTCCATGTTCAGGCTCGCCCTGCATTTGTTGAACCCAACTGTGCTCCCGCAGAGCAGATTTCTGCTCGTCTTGCAGACGTCGTATTCTAACAGCACACTTGCTATGATCCTGTGCAATGCGCCGATGCCAGATTTCAAGCAGACGAGCCAGTTTATCAAGAGCTTTAGCCTTGTTCAGGCCGCCCCTCCTCGCCAGCCATGATACTATCTGCTACACTCACTATCTGCTGCAGCCACGCCATGCTGTGTTCATAGCTGTACTTCTCCGCCGTATCCTGGCGGAGAAACTCGCTTAGACTAGGCATCACTGCAACAGCAGCATCGAGCCACGGATCCCCGCCCGGCTCATACGCGCCTACCGCCACCAAGTCAGCAATGTCCGCATAAGCCCGCAGCAGTCGACGGGTCTTTTCCGCCAACTCGATGTGTTGCCGGTCTACCACCTGCGTCATGGCTCGTGATAGTGAAGCATTGACATCAACTGCAGGATACTGGCCTTGCTCTGCCAAGGCTCGCGACAACACGATGTGGCCGTCCAGTGTGGCGCGCGCAATGTCAGCCACCGGTTCGAGCATATCATCGCCCTCCACCAGCACCGTATAGATGCCTGTAATCGTACCGGTTGGCGAAGGTCCGGCGCGCTCGACCAGCATCGGAATACCTGCGAACACTGATGGCGGATAACCACGGCTTACTGGCAATTCTCCCGCGGCCAAACCAATTTCTCGTTGTGCACGCGCCAATCGAGTCAGCGAATCCATCATGAGCATGACATGTGCCCCACGGTCTCGAAACTCCTCAGCGATAACCGTAGCCGCCACACCGGCGTGGAGTCGCATCAACGCCGGCTCGTCGGCCGTAGCCACCACTACAACTGACCGCTCCAGTGCATCCTGCAACTGCCCTTCGACGAAATCCAGCACCTCACGCCCTCGTTCGCCGACCAGTGCAATTACATTTACGTCTGCTGTGCTATTGCGTGCCACCATGCCCAACAACACGCTCTTGCCAACTCCGCTGCCGGCAAAAATGCCCATTCTCTGCCCTTTGGCACAGGTCAGCAGCGTGTCTATTGAGCGAATACCAACATGCATGGGTTCGGCAAAACGAGCTCGCTCCATAGGTCGAGGGGCACCAGAGTGTAGCGGCCGTCCTGACAGGTCAGGCAACCGTCCTCGACCATCCAAAGGTCGGCCAAAACCATCTATCACCCGTCCTAGCAATCCTGAACCCACCGGCACTGAAAGCTGCCGTCCCGTGGCCACAACCTGGCAGCCGGGCTGAATGCCACGAATATCCCCCAGTGGCATCAGTAACACTCGGCGGTCGCGAAAACCCACCACCTCAGCGGGCACTGGGCCTTTATCACCGGCAGGCCGTATATAGCAGCTTTCACCGACCTGGGCCGGCGGCCCCTGCGACATGATGGTAAGGCCCACCACCTCCTGCACCGTGCCGATGCGACGAAGCAAGCCGGCATCTGCTACATGATCGGCCAGAGCAGCCAACCATTGGCCTAAATCGACATCTTTCAGTCCATCTTCAACTGGATCGCTCACGGAACTTGTTCACCATTCACGATGTCGTCTGTTAGCAGTCGCCGCAACTCGGTCATCTGCGTCTGTATGGTAGCGTCTATCTGCCCGTAATCGCTATGCAGAACGCAGCCACCGCGGGCGATTGACACATCTGCGATGACCTCCAGGTCCGTTCGAACAGGTGCCAGCCACCTGCCCTCTGCTATCGCCTGGCGCAGGATTTGCGCGTCCTCGGGGCCAGTTCGAACGATAATTCGCCCTTCGCTGCCCAGCTCTGCGAGTGCGCGCCCAACTACTCGGGTAATGTCACCACCATCTATCGCCAATTCTCTGCCCACGATCTGCTCAACTAGTCCTGTGACCAATTTGACCAAAGCTGGCTGCAATTCTTGCAGCAGTTGCAGCCGATGACGACCAAGGCTGGTGATCAACTCGCACAATAGTCGCTGCGTCCTTTCCACACTTTCTTCTGATACGTGCACAGTTTGCAGATTAGTCGCTTCCGTGCCCAGTGGCTCACTATGTTCAGTGTCTGAATCACAGCTGGGATGATTGGACTTGCTTGCAGGTGGGGCGATCAATATGCTCAACGGCTTGATTTCTCGATGTTGCGTCAGGCATCCAGCCTTCATTATTCGCGCCAAGACGGGTTCTCCTCCAAAGCTGGCCGTTGATCTTTACTCATCATTTGTCGGACATCGTTAGTGACCACTTGCGCAACTTCCGGGTGCATCGAACGCTGCGGAGGGGGGTAACCCGCGCTTCCAGCATTTCGAAATACCTTGCTTAATCTGGTGCGATTGATCTCGTCGAGTTGTTCAAACACTGCACCTCTGAACTCAGGCCGTTGTTCACTCAAAAACCGAACAATATGGCGACGCTCCTCTTTGCACAATAAATTCCATGGGGTCGTTGATTCGGGTGGGTGGTTAGCAACAAACCTTCTTCTCTGCTGGCAGATCCACCAAACAATGAACGCCCCCAGGCCGAATAGGACACCAAGTCCGATTAGCGCTAATCGCAGGCATGCACTCTGTCCGGCAGGCGCGAGGCCGTCCTCGGCTGGTGGTTCGGTGGGGGCCACCGGGTGCCCTTTTTCGAAGTAGACTCCACCCTGGCGGTCAGTGATCAGTATGCTGTCAGTAGGTACGGCAGGCTCGACATGCTGTATCAGCGTCACTATTGTCCGACAGAGATCAGTGGTGATACGGGCATCTGTGGCCATCTGCAGTTGGACTATTGCGTTGAGACTGTCAGACTTGCCAATATCTTCAGTCAGAAGCACTCGGGCCGCACTTATCTGCTCCAAATCAGCCAGCATTGCTGATAGCTGGCGGCTGCGTTTCTCGAAACGGTATTCTGATGTACCTGGAATAGCGGAGGATAATTCAAAAACAGAGCCGAGGCCGGTGCCAGCTGGCATCGACGGACTGTTGAATTGGGCGGCGGCTGGACGGAGAGTTGCGAAACCGAGTATGCCCGCGGCCAGTAATACTGCGACACGTACCATTCGCGGTACTCCACATACGCCCTTTGACATTTTGACAACCTGCTGACTGCACATAGGGCAGCTCCCAGGAATCTGGCGACAGGCATAACAATGCGAAAAAGCCTCGATTGGTGACATTCCTGTATCGAACGCCTATTCGCCTAATCAGTTGAAAAACCCTTTCTTAGACTCCACTGTTTTTCTGCACTCACGAACAGATTGCAGGATGTAGCGTCCAATCATATTACAGGAGCGATGAAACGTCGCGGCGGATGGCGTGCGTTATCTACCTCTGCCTATGCTAGGCAACCATTGCCTCGTGGCGTCTTATGAAATAGAGGAGGTTCGCCAGCCAAATGCGCTACACTATGAGAGACCGTTAAGCCAGATCTATATGAAGCTGATTATCGAATCGAGCCAGTATTCTGACTTGGAGGAAGAATGACCCGAAACACCCGTTCTCGCAGGCAGACATCATCCCCGCATTGGCTACTGACAGCTTTGATATGCTGTTACTTGATAGTAACCGCTGTCCAGGTCCCATGCTGGGCCGAAAATGCGGGCACAGTCGTACTCTCACCGCTACCGCTGTTTGGGAACTCCACACCTATCCGCACACCACACGTAGTGCGTTCATGGCAACTGATCGGCGGTGTTGGCGTCAACGTAATCACTGTCAACAGCGAGGCCTCGACGGTGCGCGTCATGCCCGGATTTGCTCGCAATGCCGACCCTCAACGCGGCTATTTTCCAGCGGAGGACTTCTACCAAATAATCGCCCGCTATCAACCAAGAGCCGCCATCAACGGCACCTATTTCCATGTCCACAACGGCCAGCCCACGGGCACCATAGTTCGCTACAGCCAATACCTGTACCAGGGGCGGGCCGGAACCGCCGTCTGCTTTGACGACGTCGGGAAAGTAGAGTTCCGATTCCGGGAAGAGGGGCAGCCGATCAGCTTCGTGGGAACACGACACGCCATTTGTACAGGCCCCACTTTAGTGCGTGATGCAGAGTTTTACCTCTACCCCAAAGAAGAGGGTTTCACGGACCCTGCGGTGTTGGGGACAGCTCGCCGCAGTGCCATCGGTTTGACCGGCACTGGGAAGCTGTTGCTGGTCACAATCCACACACCAGTCACCCTGAACAAACTAGCCCACATCATGCTCCGTCTAGGCTGTTACAGCGCTGCCAATCTCGATGGCGGCTCCTCATCAGCGCTATATTCTAACGGTTTGTTCGTCACTAAGCCAAGCCGGAAGCTAAGCCATGTAATTCTAGTCTACGACTGACCGACAAACACTGAGGTGTGCCCACGCCTGGCAACATCAACGAACATCGGTAACAACAGCGGCTCGCCAAGCTGAGGCGAGCCGCTGATCAGTGCTGAATGCGATTTCCACAGTTGGTTAGTTTGGCACCGTCATCGGCGTCTGACGGATTTCGGCGGTCACCTCGCCGTCCGGTTCGGCATCCACCCTCATGACGGCATTGCAGTATTGTTCGTCTTCCTCCAGCAGGCGATGTGCCACCGGGTCTTCGACCAACTCGCGCACCGCCCTGCGCAAAGGCCGAGCTCCCATGCCGGGGTCATATCCCTTCTCACAGAGCAGTTTACGGACGCGTGGCGTCAGCTCCAAGTCTAGCCCCTTCACGGCTAACTGCTCACGCACGTTACGGAGTTCGAGATCCAAAATGGCTTCAATCTCGGCAGGTGTCAGTGCATGGAACACCACCACGTCATCCACCCTATTGAGAAACTCGGGGCTGAATGTCTTGCGCAATTCTCCGGTCACCTTTGTCTTCATGCGGGTGTAGTCTTTTCTTCGATCCTGAGCCTGGCGGGTACTCTCTTCAGTGCCGAAACCCAACGGACGGTCAGCCGCAATAGTGCGGGCCCCGACGTTCGAAGTCATGATGATTACGGCGTTCTTGAAATCAACCGTGCGGCCTTGAGCATCGGTCAGCCTGCCATCCTCCATGATCTGCAGCAGAATGTTGAAGACCTCCGGATGGGCCTTCTCGATCTCGTCGAACAATACCACTGAGTAGGGACGGCGGCGGACTGCTTCCGACAACTGCCCGCTCTCCTCGTAGCCCACATATCCCGGAGGGGCACCGACGAGGCGAGACACAGCAAATTTCTCCATGTATTCTGACATGTCAATTCGGATGAGCGCATCCTGGTCAGCAAATAGGAACTTGGCGAGCGTCTGGGCCAGCAGTGTCTTGCCCACACCGGTGGGGCCCAAAAAAATGAACGAACCTGTCGGGCGTCGCGGATCCTTGACACCAGCCCGCGCCCGTCGGATAGCCTTAGCAATGGTGCGGACTGCCTCATCCTGGCCTATGACGTCTTTGTGCAGCTCTTCCTCCATGCGAAGCAGCCGCTTGGTCTCCTTCTGCGAGAGAGCGCTTACAGGAATATTCGTCCACATGGCCACGACATCAGCCACGTCGCTGGCGAGCACCAACGGCTCTTCAGTCTGTTCCCACTGTTCCTGCAACTGGGCGATCTCATTTTCGATCTGGCGGCGGCGACAGTCCACACGTCGCGCCTCGTCGAGATCATAAGTGTCCGGGGAGAGAGCCACCTCCATGCTGCGTTCCAAGTCTGCCTGCTCTTCCGTCAATTCTGTCATCTCGGGCTGTTGCTTGTAGTGTCGCAGCTTCACCCGAGACGACGCCTCGTCTATGACGTCTATGGACTTGTCTGGAAGCGATCGATCACTGATGTAACGCGTAGACAGATCCACCGCCGCTTCCAAAGCTTCGTCGGTGATACGAACCCCATGGAATTCCTCATACCGATCGCGAATTCCGCGCAGGACATCTATGGTCTGCTCAGAGCTCGGTTCTTTTACCATGACAGCTTGGAAACGTCGCTCAAGCGAGGGTGTCTTCTCGATATATTTGCGATATTCGTCCAACGTAGCTGCACCGATGCACTGAAGCTCCCCACGGGCCAGGCCGGGCTTGAGTATGTTTGACGCATCCATCGCCCCTTCTGCAGCACCAGTGCCGACTATGGTGTGCAATTCGTCGAGGAAAACGATGATTTTACCGTCGCTCTCACGGACCTCTTCAAGTACCCGTTTCATACGGTCCTCGAACTCGCCCCGATACTTGGTACCGGCGACCAGACCAGCCAGATCCAGTGCCACTACTCGCTTGTCACGCAGTAGAGGCGGCACCTGCCCACTGGTTATTTTCTGAGCAAGGCCCTCGACGATGGCCGTTTTACCCACTCCGGCCTCACCGATCAGGCAAGGGTTGTTTTTGGTTCGGCGACACAGTATCTGAATTAGTCGTTCGGTCTCGTTCTCACGGCCTACTATCGGATCCAGTTTACTGTCGCTGGCTAGTTGTGTCAGGTCTCGGCTGAAGTAGTCTAGAGTTGGAGTATCACTTTGGGGTTCCGTGTCGTCATGACGACGTTCCTCGCTGCGTCCGGAAACCTCACGCAAGGCATGGCGTACCATAGGCAGGTCCGCGCCGTGACGACGTAGAAGACGGTAGGCCGCTCCACGCCCTTCCCTCAGCAGACCGATGAGGATATGTTCCGTCCCAATGTGGTAGTCGCCCAATTGCCGTGCCTCTGCATATGCCCGTTGTATTACGCGTTGAGCCTCCGGAGTAAACGACACATCCGACGAGCCTTCTCCGGTACTCTCACCTTCCATTTGGCGACGCAGTTCACTCCGCAGTCGCTCGAGATCGACACCCAAGCTCTCGAGTATCTCCGCGGCGATACCCTCGCGTAAGCGCATCAAACCCAGCAACAAATGCTCAGTAGATATGAGCTGCATACCCATACGTTGAGCTTCATCATGGGCCATAAGGACTGCCCGACGCGCTCGACTCGTAAAACGCTGCCATAATTCCATAGAGACAATTGCCTCCTGTTAAATGCTCTCTCTCGCCCCGCGCACTATCAGAGCGACTTCTCCATATAGGCGCGTATTTCTGGCGCTGTCCAACCTGTCCATCTACGGTGTTGCCAATCGCCTCCGGCGCCACAAGCGCCCCGGCTGTCAACGCCACCGCGTGACAGGCCATTTGAAACCATCTACTTCTTGTCCAAAACTATTGTCGCGCGCCTGTTATAGAGTACTGGAGTCTCTGTGTACACACCGTGTGGCAGACGGCATCCAACTATGCAGGACGATTCTGCTGTCACGACACTGCCACTACACAAATGCGCTGTGGAATGATACATCGGCTTGCCAGATTGCCACCCGACACAACTGCCGAAAATGGGCGACCGGATCCAACGCTTTTACCGCTACTGTAGCGTATACCCGAGCGTTTTCGGCAACAAACACTCAATGCCAATCAGTAATCACTACGTGCTGGACATCGTTTAACGGGATGCGCACTGTCCGCGTAGCATTCTACGGCACTGATTACCGCTGCATCAAATGCAGACTTGCCTGGGGTAGTCACAGTGGGCAGACCGATGTGACGGTGACGTTTGAAGCCAAAATACGTCGGTGTAGTCACTGTGGTCAGCTCACTTTGAGGTGTAACTCGATATAAGTCTCTAACAGACAAATCGTGTATGGTGGCCCTATCCGCCCTGCATCGTAAGCTACTTTCTGCGCTAGCACGGCCCCCTCGCTAGTACAGTCTGTTCGCGCGGGAGGATCACTTGCTGTATTGAGTAACGCACAAACGTTCCGTCGAGTTCCTGAGATATGGCAAAGGTCTCTCCGTCATTCGTATATCGGCACACCATCCGATTGTGTTAACTCAGAGAAGAGTGTCTGAAGGCGTTTGGTCACCGGCCCGGGAGTGCCATCGCCGATGATACGTCCATCTACCTTGATCACTGGGATTAACTCGGCAGCGGTGCCGGTGAGAAAACACTCGTCTGCACAATAGACTTCCTTCATACGCAACAACTCTTCTCTGGTGCAAATACCCTCATTTTCCGCCAGTTCAATCGCCACCTGCCGGGTAATACCGGCCAGATTACCAATGTGCAAAGGCGGAGTGAGCATGCAGCCATCTCGTACTAAGAAAATGTTGTCACCAGTGCATTCGGCAACATAGCCTTCAGTGGAAAGCATGATGCCTTCAGGCACTCCAGCGTGTATTGTCTCGATCTTAGCTAGTATATTGTTCAGATAGTTGAGCGACTTGATCCCAGCGTCCAGCGCGGTGGGGTCGTTGCGCCGGGTCGTGCAGGTAATTACTTCCAGTCCCTCGGTATAGTACTGCTCGGGGTATAACACGATAGACGCTGCGATGATAATAACAGTGGGTTTAGGACATTTGCGCGGGTCCAATCCCAAGTCTCCAACACCTCGAGTCACCACCAGGCGAATGTAGGCGTCTCGGAGTTGATTAGCTCGCAGTGTCTCCAGTATTGCTTCAGTCATCTCAGCTTCATCAAGTGGAATCGATAACTGAAGAGCTCTGGCACCATCGTACAGACGTTTCAGGTGTTCTGGAAGCCGGAAAACGCGACCATTGTACACTCGAATACCCTCGAAAACACCATCACCGTAAAGCAAACCGTGGTCAAAAACCGATATTTTTGCCTGTTCCTGAGGCAATAGCTCACCGTCTACATAAATCAGTAACCCCATACTTTTGACTCCTTGAATAAAATCCCACAGTCCGAATGTCTTATCAGTAGCTGATGACAATACAATTCAGGGGCAGTTCCTGACCTGCACTGCCCTAATGCTCGCACCATATAGCATGCCCGTCCGCATACAAATAACCGGTGGCAGATTACCTGTACCGGCCTCTTTTACAATTCGCTGCCAATCTTAAATTTCCTTCCAGAAGGTATTACACAGCGTCGCTACGAACATTGAGGCGTACTCGCGACAATTGTAACTACATCCGCTGTCACCACAATTCACGCCTGTTTGGATTACAGGCTATCAGACAAAGCAGGTGAACTACAATGGACAGGCTAGGCTACGGTGTGATCGGTTTAGGTCGGATAAGTAGTAGACATTTGGACACCATCGAACAGATGGAAGGTGCGCAATTGGTGGCAGTGGCGGATGTGGCGGCTGAGAAAGCCGAAGCAGTGGCTGCCGCGCGCAGCTCACAGCCCACTGCATACCAGAATTATCAAGACCTGCTTGCAGACAAAGCGGTAGACGTGGCGGTCGTGTGCGTCCCGACGCAGACACATGCCGAGGTGACAATCGCTGCGGCTGTAGAAAACAAACACGTGTTCTGCGAAAAGGCCATGGCACCGACGCTTAAGCAATGCCGAGACATGATCGCGACCACTGACGATGCCGGGGTGAAACTCATGATCGGCCAGAGTACGCGTTTCAATGCACCCTATGTGCAAGCCAGACGCGTTATCGAGTCCGGTCAAATCGGTGATATTATAGCCATCGACGGTGCTTTCACCGCCACTGCCACGCAGACCGATGACGTACCATCCGATTTCTGGCGCTTCAAAGCCGGTGCACAAGGACATGGGCATGTAGTCAATTTCGGCTGCCACTATATCGACACAGCACGGTATCTGTGCGCTGATGATCCAAAGCAGGTGTCTGCCTACATCAGTAACCGTTTCAGTGGTGGCCAGACACCCGAGGACCAATGGGTCATCACCAGCGTATGTGAAGGCGTGGAAGGGGGGGCTACTGACGGCCGGATCATTATCACCATAGGCACGTACAGCTCACCCAAGCGTGTCAGCGCGCCCAATGCCGGCTTCACCGTATACGGTACCGAAGGCTTGCTACTAGCTTACGGCCACAGCGGTTCTCTTGCCCTAGTCAAAGGCACCGACCGTGCAATGGAAGTCTCAATAGATGAAGACTTGCTGTCAAATGAGGCTACCCTACGCATGCACAAAGCATTCCGCCAGTGCATCGAAGAAGATACGACGCCCCCCGTGACCGGTCATGACGGTATGTTCAACGTCCAGTGGGCACTGGCTGCTTACCTATCGCACCAGCGGCGAGCTTGGATGGATCTACCCTTAGGCCCTGAGTTCTATGAGTACGGCGGCCCCAGGCTATATGAAGAAATAGCGCCAGCCGAGTCTTAAGAAGAATAGCAATCCGCTAGCTCACAGGGCAAATGCGTCGAGCATCGTAGACGAGCAACAAATACACGCTCTGACGAGGTGAGTACTTGTGGACAAAATCGGATATGGAGTTATCGGGTGCGGCAGAATTAGTAAACGGCATCTGAACATCATCGAAAACGGCCCTGGCATGAGACTGGCTGCCATTGCCGACAGGCAAGTGGAGCATGCGCAAAACACTGCGCTAGGCTACGCATCGCGCCCAACGGTCTATGAGGACTATTGTGCTCTTCTGGACGACCCGGCAGTTGACGTCGTAGTCATCTGCCTTCCCTCCCAGCTTCACGCTGAGGCGACGATCGCCGCTGCCCAGGCGAGAAAACATGTCTATTGCGAAAAGATCATGGCTACTACCATTCGAGAAGCGCATGCCATGATAGAGACCGCCCGAGCTGCCGACGTCAAGCTGATGATCGGCCACAATACCCGATGGTTCACTCCGTTTGCGCAGGCTCGACGCATCATCGAATCCGGACAGATTGGTCAGATCGTCGGCATAGATGGGGCTTTCAGCATGCAGGCCTTCTTACCCGACACCGTGCGCCCAACCTTCTGGGGCATCAAAGCGGGAGCACGTGGCCATGGGAAGATCATGAACTTCGGCTCTCATTATGCCGACACCGCCGCATTTCTGGCTGGCGAGCAATTCGGCCGCATAAGCGCATTCATCACCAATCGCTTCAGCCGCGGTCAAGCCCCTGAAGACCATTTTATAGTCACAGCAGTCTGCCAATCAGAGGCTACGGTCACTATCGCCCAGTATGGCCAACTACACTCAATTCCGCTGCGAAACAGAGGGTTTGTAATCTACGGGACCGACGGGCACCTGGAAGCGTTCTATCAGCCCGACTCTATCGCTATACGCCTGGCCGGTGAGAAAAGCTACCGCTCTGTGCAGCCTGACGACGACCTAGCTGATGTAAATCCATGGCAGCGCTTGCATGAGCAATTCCGCCAGTGCATTGAGGAGGACACCGAACCGTTAGTAACCGGCGCTGACGGGTTGAGGGCCTTGGAGTGGGCTGTGGGTGCATACGTAGCTGCGGAAACTGAACAGTGGGTACAACTACCGCTGGCTGAGCAGTGGTGGGATTACTCTGGCCCGGTCATGGAAGAGAGTCTGCCTCAAGCGCGCAACTGGTAAGAAAGTGAATGCGAGAACCAATCCCATGAAGATGAGTTTACCTCAGTAAGCATCAAGAGCGCGACTGATAGAGACAGGAGATGCATAACTGGTAGCATCCGAATCGGGGTTAGTGCATGGGTACCCACACTTCCAGGACATGTCGGTAGTGAGGGAAATCCCGCCCCCTCATGTACCGTCGTTTGATGGCGGCATCGGGGTCGTACCCGTAGAGTGAGTGGAACTTGCGTTCGAAGCCATGTCTACTGAGTTCGGCACCAATGACCTCCGCCATGCGGGAAAAGTCGATTACTTCCCAATCGCTGAGCGGTGAATACTGCAAAAGCACTCGCTTGGGCTTGGCAACACGCGAATGTCGGGCTGCTGCATCCGGTTCGTAATACCACTGATACACATTCAACGCATCCACACCGTAATAGTACAGAAAAGGCTTCATCACGGACCAGACCTCATCTCCAGGTTCGGTCATCCGACGCGTAACCTCGGCTAGACCCCTCCAATCATCGATCAGCTCCTGATACTGATAATGACGATGGCCATAAAGATTGGCAAGCCCGTATCCCATCAATAGTGCCAGAGACAGACAAGCAAGCCGTCGTAACCACGGTGACATGATAGCAACCATACCGCCCGCCAGACCTATATGAACAGGCACCAGCAACAACAGCCAATAACGCGACGAGGCCGTCAAGGGAGCTAACAGCGGCACTAGCAAGCATGGAACAAATACCGCCACCACACTTCGTCGCAATTGTGCGACTTCGAAGTACCGCGTAGTGGCAAATTTCCATGATAAAATGCACAACAGTACCGTCGCGGGTACCATGATCAACCAATTCCATGGCATCACCGTCGGGCCAACGGTCAAGTTCTGCAGCATTACCAGCAACTTTCCCGCTCCCCCGAACACGCTTCGCACTGGCTCCCAGTGTAACACCCCAGGCTGCAGCCACCGCATGACGACATGTGACAAAGGGACTGTTGCGAGCATCATCAACATAGCAGCGCTGACAAATCCCTTCAGCGACTTTCGGTTGTGCCGGACATGGAAAAAAGCCACAGCTAGCATTATCAGTGCGGGAATACCGGCCATATAGACAGTGTGGAAGGCCAGGGCAAAGCTGGCAGCAGCCAACAGCCAACCCCAGAAACGGTCACGTCGGACCGCCACTACCAGGCCAAGGGCACCAACGGCCAACATACATCCCACCAACGGATGCCATCTGACTGTTTGGCTGAACAGCACGGCCATCGGAGAGCTTGCCGTCAGCAACCCCGCGACAAAGCCCACTCGGCCCGCGCCCCAAACGAACGGAATGAGAAAGCTGACCATGGCCATGAGCACGCCGGACAAGGCACCTATACTGCGCCACTGGACTTCCGTTGTGGCACCGGCTAGATATAGCAAATGAGGTATAGCATAATGAAGGGGAGGGTGCCATGCAGGTTGCGTG
>LSQX01308336.1_pt1 | contig 21267 bp, 21 predicted proteins | sample 654561 | NCBI WGS metagenome assembly LSQX01 (sample SAMN04489861, study PRJNA283612) | anaerobic digester metagenome | isolation source: 4 biogas reactors fed with cattle manure at either 37C or 55C with and... | place: Denmark: Kongens Lyngby | collected 2014 | reverse complement strand
ACATTTTCACAAACTATTGACACAATTTTCGACTCTCTCCGAGCTTCCAATTTTTTGGAGCTGTCATGCCATAACCGTTTATTAATCGGTCTCATGGGCGACGGACTATCAGTCTAACATGGAAGGAGGCATCTTGTCAATCACCTCTTTCTTCCATACTCATTCATCCGTATGTTCCGGAGAATGAATGAAGGCTGGTAAGCCTTCAGTTTGCATCTCCTGCAAGACCTGCCGATGGGCTGTCTCGCCGGCTGCGGATTCTAAGTTTAGCACGGAGGACGGTGCTATGTCAATATCCTTTTTGTTCCATACTATCCGGCTGTATATAAATATAAATGTTCCTGCCCATACCCCCACATTACTATGTATGTTCTATGGTGCTTTTCATCATGCGCACATATTCGACCACATGGGGAACACATTCTTCTCCGTATTGCTCAACCATTTTCACGATTGCACTTCCCACAATAACACCGTCAGAAAACTCCGCCATCCTTGATGCCTGCTCGGGAGTTGAAATACCAAACCCTACTGCACACGGAATATCCTTTACTTCTTTTATCTGTTTAACTATTTCTTTAACCTCATTACCGATGTCCTGGCGTACACCGGTTACTCCCATGGACGATACACAATATATGAATCCCTGTGCTTCCCTTGCAATCTTCTGTATGCGGCTTTTTGAGGTGGGGGACACCATAGAAATCAAACTGATCCTATACTTATGACAGAACGGTATGATCTCCCCGCTTTCTTCAAATGGCAGGTCGGGCACAATGAGTGCATCCACCCCGGCCTCATAACAATTCCTCAAAAATCTCTCATATCCATAGGAGAATACCGGATTGGCATAGGTCATAAAGGCTATGGGCACCTGACATGTCCTGCGGATTCGTTTTACCATTGAAAACAAGGTATCTGTTGTAACACCTCCCGTCAAAGCGCGGGTATTCGCAGCCTGGATGACATTCCCTTCGGCTACCGGATCTGAAAAGGGTATACCCAGTTCAATCAAATCGGCGCCGGCTTCTGCCATCCCATATACAAGCTTTTCGGTTGTTTCTATGGATGGATCACCTGCAGTGATAAAGGGAATGAAGGCTTTTCCATTCTCAAACACTTTTCCTAATCTATTCACGGATATCAACCCCCTTGTAACGGGCTATTGAAGCCACATCCTTATCTCCCCTGCCTGAAAGACCAACTACTATGATCTGATCATGCCTCATATCTTGTGCAAGTTTCATTGCCACCGCAACTGCGTGGGCGCTTTCGATTGCCGGGATGATTCCCTCCGTACGGGACAGGTATTCAAATGCTTCCACGGCTTCATGGTCTGTAACCGGAATATACTCCGCCCTTCCGATATCACGCAGGTAAGCATGTTCCGGACCAACACCCGGATAATCAAGTCCCGCAGAGATGGAGTAGACAGGAGCGATCTGCCCGTACCCATCCTGGCAGAAGTAAGACTTCATACCATGGAAGATACCCACTGTTCCCAGGGTCATTGTTGCAGCGTTCCTATCGGTATGAATGCCATGACCGGCGGCTTCACAGCCGATAAGCCTCACGCTGCGATCGTCGATAAAATCATGGAAGAGACCTATCGCGTTGCTTCCGCCGCCAACGCATGCTACCAGTGCATCGGGGAGCCTGCCCTCCTTTTCCATTATCTGTTTTTTCACCTCTTGTCCGATTATCTTTTGAAAATCCCGAACAATGGTTGGAAAGGGGTGCGGTCCCATCACAGATCCCAGAACATAATGGGTATCATCAACACGCCTGCTCCACTCCCGCAAGGTTTCATTCACAGCGTCCTTCAGGGTTTGGGTGCCGCAGGTCACCTCATGCACCTTAGCCCCCAGGAGCTTCATACGGTACACATTGAGAGCCTGACGCCGGGCATCCTCCCTGCCCATGAATACTTCACATTCCATTCCCAACAGCGCAGCTGCCGTTGCTGTGGCAACCCCGTGCTGTCCGGCTCCTGTTTCGGCGATGACACGTGTTTTTCCCATGCGCTTTGCCAGAAGTACCTGGCCAAGCACATTGTTGATCTTGTGGGAGCCTGTATGGTTCAAGTCCTCTCTTTTGAGATAGATTTTGGCTCCCCCCAGGTCTTTGGTCATTTTCTCCGCATAATACAGCATTGATGGTCTTCCTGCATACTCCTCACCAAGCCTGTTTAATTCCTTTTTAAAATCAGCATCATCCCTTAGCCGCTCATATGCCTCTTCAAGTTCTATAACCGCATTCATCAGCGTTTCTGGAATATATTGTCCGCCGAAATCTCCAAATCTTCCTTTTGACATAACCATCCTTCTCCTTCATCAAGTATGCACCCATTGGTGAATCAGGTTTTAAGACCCTCTATTCTTCTTGTCTTTGACACAATCTCCATGATTTTTGCTGGATCCTTGTATCCATCGGTCTCAACTCCGCTGCTGACATCAACGGCATAGGGGCTCAGCTTTTCAATTGCCTGCGCTATGTTGGCTGAATTAATACCCCCTGCCAGGAAGAAGGGTTTTATAGTTTTGGGGACCAGGGACCAGTCAAAGACATTGCCCGTACCCCCGTAATGCTGTTCATGCCAGGTGTCAAGCAGCAGGTAGTCACAGGAAAACTCCATCGCTCTTTTGATGTCTTCCGGGCTCCTTACCCTGACGGCCTTGATGATCCTGTTTGGTACACGGTATTTCAGGGCCTTGATATAGTCCCCGTTTTCATCGCCATGAAGCTGGATCAGGTCAATTGCCCCCGATTCGCACAATTGGATGATACGATCCATCTCTTCATTGACGAACACCCCAACCGCTTTGATGGAAGGATTCAAAAGGGCCTTCATGGCTTTTGCCCTCTCCCCGTCCACCTGCCTTCTGCTTTTGGCAAACACAAAACCTATGTAATCCGGAAGAGCTCCATTCACCGCATGGATATCCTCATCCCGCATCAGGCCGCATATCTTGATCCTAGCCATGCCTGTCACCTGCCGGAGCGGACTTGGAACTATTAGCCTTTAAGTATGAGAGCATGGTTTTCTTGTCCGAACTTCTCATTAGCGCTTCCCCTATCAGAACTGCGTCCACTCCCGCCTTTTCCAGCATGGCTATATCTTCCCGGGAGCTGATGCCGCTTTCAGCTACATAGATGATATGCTCCGGAACAAGTTCTCTCAAAGCAATGCAGGTGTGTATGTCCACCTCAAAGGTTTTAAGATTCCGGTTGTTAACCCCGATCAATCTTGCACCAGCCTCAATGGCGGAAGCGACTTCTTCTTCGGTATGGGCTTCCACAAGGGCAGAAAGCCCAAGCTCATCGCAGATTTCAAGATACCTGTTAAGAGTATGGTTATCCAGCAGGGCACAAATAAGCAATACCGCGTCTGCACCCAGAAGCTTTGACTCATAAATCTGATAGGCATCGATGATGAAGTCCTTCCTTAGGGTTGGAGTGCTGACCAATTCACTGATCTCTTTAAGGAACTGATCTCTGCCTTTAAAATATTCCGGCTCAGTCAGTACCGATATGGCATGAGCCCCGGCTTCCTCATATTCCATGGCGATCTCTTTGTAGGGGAAAACAGGCGCTATTTCACCTTTGGTCGGCGAGGCTTTTTTGAGTTCGCATATAAAGGATATTCCACTGCTTTTAAGAGCCTTTTCGAAGGCAAAGGCTTCGCGGCTGTTGACGCTTCCCTTTACCCGATCCTTCAGCACATCATAGGGTACTATTTGTTTTGCCGATTCCACACGCATTCTGGCGGATTCGGCCAGGGTTTTAAGAATCATTTTTCCACCATCCTTTTTTCACTTTACTACTGGGCATGGGACAGCCGGATAAACTTATTCAACTGTTCCATTGCCTTACCGCTGTCGATGGTGTCTGCCGCCATCCTCACACATTCCCTCAAGGTTATGTTGTCATAATACATATAGAGGCAGACTGCGGAGTTGAGCAGCACCGTATCCCTTTTAGGACCCTTTTCACCGCTTAGTATTTCCCTGGCGATCCGGGCGTTCTCCTGTGGATCTCCTCCCATTAAGTCCTGAGGCCTGCAGTACTCAAAGCCAAATTGCCGCGGATCAAGAAAGAAGCTGTTGAGTTTCCCATTATTGACTTCACAAACAGTGGTTGAAGTGGTCAAGGATATTTCATCCAGGCCATCATGCCCATGCACCACCATGGCCTTCTTGATACCCAGGTTGCATAGCACTCTGGCGAGAGGCTCTACCAGGTTTTCATCATATACTCCCAACAATTGCATATTGGCGTCGGCTGGGCTTGCAAGAGGCCCCAGGATATTGAAGATGGTCCGCGCTCCGAGATCTTTTCTCACGGGGGCGGCATACTTCATGGCGGAATGGTAGTATGGGGCAAACATGAAGCAGATTCCTATTTCCTTTAATATCTTTTCACTCTTGGCTGCGGGAATATCAATCTTTACACCAAGGGCTTCCAGCACGTCGGCACTTCCGCATTTGCTGGATACACTCCTGTTGCCGTGCTTTGCCACTGGCACGCCTGCTGCTGAAATCACCAAGGAGGAAATGGTGGATATATTGAATGTGTATGCCTGATCCCCTCCGGTACCGACAATATCCAATACATCGCCGTCATGCTTTAGCTTTGCGCCGTATTTTCTCATGATCGTGGCACAGGCTGTGATCTCGTCAATTGTTTCACCCTTCATCCTCATGGCTGTTATAAAGGATGCGATTTGTGCCTCTGTGGCGTTGCCGCTCATGATTTCATCCATCACTGATTTGGTCATATCAAAAGACAGGTCTTCCTTATTCAGAAGTTTATGAATGGCTTTCTTGATCATCATCCTTCACCGCCTTTTCTCAAAAAATTGCTGATGATCATATCCCCCCGGGGCGTTAATATGGACTCGGGATGGAATTGGAGGCCATAGATCTCATAGTCCCTGTGCTTTACCCCCATGACCTCCCCATCCTCATCCTCTGCGATGATCAGCAGTTCATCGGGAAGGGACATTCTCCCCACAACGAAAGAGTGGTATCTTGCCCCCTGGATGATGGGAGGCAGACCTTTGAACAGGGCACATCCATTGGCAATATGTATGCCGCTTTGTTTACCGTGGAAAAGCTTATTAGCAGGAATACCTGATGCTCCAAATGCCTCACAGATTGCCATATGCCCAAGGTTTATGCCAAGTACCGGAACCTTTCCCTTTATCCGCATTACAAGTTCCTTGCATATTCCGGCGTTTTCCGGAAAGCCGGGACCTGATGATATAATTACGTAAGAGGGTGACAACTCAACGACTTCATCAACAGTCATCTCATCGTTGCGGATCACCCGGATATCTTCATGGACTGCCGCTGAAAGCTGTGCCAGGTTATAGGTAAAGCTGTCATAGTTATCAATGATCAGAACCATCACCGTCCACCTCCCTCGCTGCAATTATGGCTTCCATTACTGCCTTTGCCTTGTTTTCAGATTCTTCATATTCCATCTCCGGAATACTGTCGGCAACAATTCCGCCGCCGGCCTGAACGTAGACCCTGCCATTCTTTTTCACAGCCATGCGAATGGCAATACACAGATCCATGTTTCCCGTGAAGTCTATATAGCCTATGGCTCCGCCATAGATTCCCCGCGGCGCCTGTTCCAGTTCCTCAATGATCTCGCATGCGCGAACCTTTGGCACGCCGGATAAGGTTCCTGCCGGAAGCAAAGCATCAATGGCATCCAGGGCATCCTTGTCCTTTCTGATACACCCTTCCACTTCCGAGGCGATGTGCATGATCTTAGAATAGCGCTGAATGGTTCTGTAGTGATTCAGACGGACACTGGAATACTCCGATATCTTCCCAAGATCATTCCTCGCCAGATCAACCAACATGTCATGTTCAGCCAGTTCCTTTTCGTCTTCCAGCAATTTCTTTGCCAACGCCTGATCCTCCTCGCTGTTCCTGCCCCGGGGCATGGATCCGCCTATGGGAAGGGTTGTCAGCTTTCGATCCTTAAGCCTAACCAGGGTTTCCGGCGATGTGCTTATCAGCTGGATATCATGATTTTGCAGAAACACCATATATGGTGAGGGATTTGTTGTTCTCAGAACTCTGTAGGCATTGAGAAGGCTGTCGGAATACTCTGTTTCATAGCGCCTGGAAATGATGGCCTGATATATCTCTCCTTCTCTTATGTACTCCTTTGTCCTGCTGACCATATCACAGAATTCTTCCTTTGATGTGTTGCAGACAAAACAAGGAACGCTTCTGGCCTCAGAAATCGGAAGAGGGGTTTGATCCGTTATCAGCCGGGTGATTCTCTCAATCTCACCAAGCGCTTTTCTATAGTTTTCTTCCAGCCTGTCGGTTCGCATGTTGGCAATTATAACGATTTTCTGCTTCAGGTGATCGTAGGCAATAACCTTGTCGAAGAGCATGAGGTCAAAATCATTGAACTCACTGCTCCTGAGCTTTAAAACCGGCTCTGAATATCCCACCATGGCATAGGAGAAATACCCAACAAATCCGCCGGCAAAGGGGGGTATGCCAGAAAGCTCAGGAGCCCTGAATTCCGACAGATATGACCTCAACACATCTAAAGGCTTTCGGGAATGCAGTATTCTCTTCTTTTCATCCTCAATAGTGATTTCGCCGTTCTTGCAGGTCACGCGTGCAATCGGATCAAAGCCCAGGAAAGAGTACCTGCCCCATTTCTCCCCTCCTTCCACGCTTTCCAGCAGAAAGTGCCTTTCGCTAAAACTGGATATCCTGCGCAAAAGGGCTATAGGGGTTGTGATGTCCGCATAGATTTCCCTGCAGACAGGAATGAGATTGCATTTCTCCGCCAGTCTCTGAATTACAGAAAAATCAGGCGTCGTCATCTTCTCACCTCGTCTCACTTTCACTCACCTCATCTCATCTTCATCTATAACATTGGCCGGGTCTGACATAACCGCACCTCGGTGCCGGTCAGTCATTCCCGTAAATAACAAAAAAAGCCTTTGCCCCCAAGACAGGGACAAAAGCTTAAGCTTCTGCGGTACCACCCAAATTGACGCATTTTGTGCGCCCACTCATTTCTGCATACCATCATATGCATCCTGCTGATAACGGGCCGGTCCCCCGTAAGCGCCTACTCTCATGTGATTTCGGGCTTCCCTCACAAGTCCATTCGGAATAAACTCGCAACCGCATTCTCACCAACTGGCGGCTCTCTGAATGCAAGATATTATTCCTACTCCTCTTGCTCTACGGTTTCATACCATCATTAAGTTTTCACGCAAGCATAACCAATTTCAATTGATGTCACACTTGCCGTTATAAACCAATATTGTAATCATTTAAGCTGTGAATTTATGGATAATTGTAGCATGGTTTATCTTCCTTGTCAACTATATTTTATGCTTCCAATACCCATATATACTTCAATATTGTATGCATCACATGATGGGTAGGTTACATTTATATTGTCCATTCATCATGGATTATACCTACCAGATACCAGGAATCTCCAGCCTTTTCGAATACCAGTCTCAGGCTTCTCCAATCCATCCCCTCGTATTTGGGATCAATACCCGGGAAATGGTACTCCACAATAATTGCATTCTCATAGAACTCGAAACTGTTATTGATGGTATTTCCCTGTCCCAGAATCTTGTTGTAGCCAATTTGCTCAGCCTCCTGAAAGTCTGCATCATAGACAAACCTGGAAAAATAATCACGGAAGCTTAGTTCTATCGGCTCTCCTATACCATCATAGCTTCCCCACACATATATCCCGGAATCTGAAACCATGCTTTTTATCTTATCCGCAGAGAATACAAGGTCTTTTTCGCCATCAACAAAAGCATACGGGCTAAATCGTACACCTTTCTCGGGATGGATTGCCTCAGAAAGCTTCTCAAAATCCTGGGTGCTGATGGCGGTTAATACATCACGGGCTCTCTCCTCAATGATGTTCTTAATAGGCTCCTCGTCACCCGCCTGTATTGCATCACCATCCGTATCCTGATCCCTGCTGTCCGGCCCGGATTCATTCTCAGGATGGAATGGCTCGCCTTTTGGCTCAGAGGTATTGCTGGGTATTGAAACGGTACCATCATCATTTCGATCCATGGAAGTCAGAGTGCATGATAACAGTACAAATGATACGATGAAACATATTAATAAAAGTGAACCCTTTTTCATTTGTGTCCCTCCTCTGGTTGCTTCTACTTTATTAAGACGATTATATCAGGTTCTTGGTTCGATGGTAATGCCTTCTTATAATTCCGGCTCTCCTGCAATGCGCCCAGAAACGGACATTGTATGAGATATGTTTTGTTGGTTAACACTATCTTACCACCCGGACCCCGCCACCGGACATCCATTTGCAAATGAATGATTGGAATTGCAGCCATTGTTCAGGCATTTCGGATAATATATTAATATATCACTATCATATACATGGAGTTTTGGCAGAGTAAATGGCTGACAGAAAAAGCCATGGCGGATCAAGAAGACCCGCCATGGCTTTTCAAATACTATTAAGTTGATATTCTGTAAAGAATACTTCGATCGGTCGAGCACCAGGCTTGACTGATTCGTCATACTCTTTACATGTACTATTCTGCCCGGTATTTGGAGCAATATACATCCATGCCCCAAAAATATTAACAATTTTCAAATACAAGGTGGCACTGTTCCCTGATTCTCATCTCCTCAAAATACCTGTTTTCCCTGGGTATCCACTCAAAAAGGAACCTTTTAAGCATCTCTTTCCCATTTCTCTTAAATATCCTTCGCTCCTGCTCCATAGCAGAAACATGAACAAATATCTTCAGATCATAGCTTGCTGCCAGAGTCGGATGCATACTGTAGGAGCCTTCAATAATGTTGAGCTGTTTTGGCTCAACCCGCACAACCTCTCCAAGAGCCATTTGCCTGCAGTCAAATATGCGGTAACAAAACGGCTTTCTGCTGTTTAACCCCAGTATAACCTCCTGATAGAACCTTTCGTAATCCACAAAGCCCCCTGTCTCTTTCAATCGTTCTTCAGTTCTCTGCTCAGGACGTAAGAAGAAATCATCCATATGAAACAGGTTGCAGTCGTATACATCGGCTATCAGAGCCGCCAGAGTGCTCTTCCCCGCACCGCTGTTCCCGTCTATGGCAACCACCACACTTTTTTTGGATCTCATGAGTGAATCAATTGCAAGGAATATTTTCAGGTATTTGCGGTAATCGGATTTCACAATACGGTATGCAGGGGAATAAGCATCTCTGTAAATCTCACTGTGGCTCACCGGAGGATAACCCTCCCTTCGGTAGGCATCCAGATACGCTTCCAGTTCATCGGGAGGATACTTTAAGTCACTATTTATACAGCATTGCCTGAGGACATCCAGTTTTTCTTCGAAGGATTCCATACTTCCTTCAACTTCTTTTGCGGTATTGATAAAAAAGCGGTTTACTGTGGAGGGGTTAATGCCGGTATCTCCCAAAACCGATATATCCAGCCTGCACAGCCCGTTGCCTATATCGGTGAAAAAAGATCCGGCACCAGGTCTTTTACCTGCTTGCCTTACCGCCTCATATTCGTCCAGCAGCCGGTAAAGGCTCTCCTGCTCGTTGCTGATAAAATGTCCCCCGGCAAATTCATTCTGGAAGATAAGTTTTACCATGTCCTGGATCTGCATTTCAGGATAAAGCCCTGCATGCATCATCATTATACTTCTTAAGTCCACGTTATTTTGCACCCTCTGCATACCCGGCCTTTATCAGTGCCATAATTATGACGGGAATCAGCACTATCTGGATGGCAATTCCGGGAAGTGCATTGATGAACGCCCCTGCCATAAACATTTCCCATGTAAAGGCCGATCCCATGATTTGATAAAACACCAGGCTGGCTATAGCCCATACAATTCTTCCAAATATCATGGACACAAAGAGCGCCACATATATGTACCGATTCTTCTTGGGAAGGATCTTGTACAAAAGTCCGGCCGCAAAGCCATAGGCAGCCAGTTCAAAAGCCATGGGCACAGCACTCATCATGGGTGGCATGGTAAACAACACACTTCTGAGCACAGGGCAAATCAAACCGACAATCAGCCCATAAGGCCATCCGCAAATGAACCCTGCCAGAAGTACGGGAATATGCATGGGTAGCAGCATTTTCCCTATGGTTGGAATCTGCCCCGTCAGAAAGGGCAATAAGAGTCCCAGTGCCAGAAACAGGCCTGAAAGGGTTAGTTTTCGCACAGAGTGTTTTTTCATTATTCAAACCTCCATGAATAATAATTAAGCCGGTACATGTATCAAAGGTCGGGCATCTTTTCAAACAATAAAAAATACCACAAAAATACTGCTCCCTTTGCAGAAGCAAATACCTTCATGGTATCCATAAACATAGACTATATAGTTGTTACGGACAAAACATGCTGACTTCCTGACAGCTTTTTTTCATAATAGCATACCCTGTCCGGCCCTGTCAATGCGCATGGTTCAATGCTTTAGGCTTGTAGTGCAGGATATATGCCCTTTTCCCAGTTAAAACCATCATATATGGAAACGCAGACTTATAAATGATATAATAATGATAACGTACCTATGAAAGAAGAGAAGAATGAGTAGCAGTTTTAATGATTTAGGCATTTCTCCTCCCATACTGAAGGCTATAGAGGAGATGGGCTACACCACGCCTACCGAAATACAGAGCAAAGCCATACCACATATATTAAAACAAAAAGATATCATAGTCAGATCCAAAACAGGAAGCGGAAAGACAGCGGTTTTTGGTGTCTCAATATTACAGTTGACAGATCCTGAAGCTCCCGGTCCCCAGGGTTTGATCCTCACACCCACAAGGGAACTGGCAGTTCAGGTGGACAACGATCTTAAGCTCCTGTCCAGGCATCTAAGCCACAGGACTACAGCCGTGTACGGCAAGCACAGTATGAATCTTGAAATCCAGGCCATCAGAAAAGGCCTTACTATCATTACGGGCACACCGGGACGGGTCTATGACCATATAAGTAATGGCAATCTGGAAACCGGAAACATTCGTTTTCTCGTTCTGGACGAAGCTGACCGGATGCTGGATATGGGCTTTATCGATCAGGTTGAAAAGATTATCCGAACCCTTCCGAGGGATCGGGTAACCCTCCTTTTTTCAGCCACTATACCGCCCGAAATTGAGAAAATATGCGGCAAATATATGAAAAACCCTCTGACCATCGAGATAGAGTCTCAAACAAAGACTGTGGATACCATCAGCCAGTGTTACTATCGTGTTGAGAACAACGAAAAGCTTACCCGCTTGAACCAGTTGCTCCTAACCATACGCCCCGAGAGCTGTATGATTTTCTGCAACACCAAGATAGCTGTGGATCGGGTTACAAGGTTTTTGAACAAAAAGGGGTACGCCGCCCAGGCTCTCCACGGCGATATCCCTCAGGGTAAACGCCTTGCAACCATGCAACAGTTTAAGAATGGTGGCTTTCAGTTGCTGGTTGCCACAGACGTGGCAGCCCGGGGCATCCATGTGGATGATTTATCCCTGGTCATCAATTATGATGTTCCCAACGAGAAGGATAACTACGTTCATAGGATCGGGCGCACCGGACGGGCGGGACAGGACGGAAGGGCCGTATCCCTTGTCACAGGAGACGATATCATGAGCCTCTATGAGATTGAGGAGCATATCGGCGCCTTGATTGAGCAAGTGAAATGGGCTGAAGAATCCGACCTTGATAAATATGCTGTCGAGATCGAAGAATGGAAAAAGGCTCATGCCCTGTCGGGCAAGCTGGCTGAAAACATCAACAAACCTGCTGCAAGAAGGCAGCGTTCCCGCAGGACTGACAGGAAATCTTCTTCTGTGAGGGCTCCACAAGTGAAAGCGGAGCATACAAGGGGTTCAGGTGGCAAAGCATCAGAAAGCAGGCCCTCAAAAGCTGCAAGACACAGCCCCCCCAGGAGCAAAACCACCAGCGGACGCGTTTCAGGCAGAAAGCCTGCCGGAAGGATTAACATTGTGCATTCCAAGAATAACAAAAAGCCCGTTTGTGTTGCAGCCAAACCTTCAATAATCCAAACTTCCGGAAAAAAGGAAGAAGACCGTAACCGCAACAACGTGAGAAAGCCTTTTATTAGAGGTTTGCTCAGCCGTTTGTTTAATAATCGGAATTAGAAAGGTTTAAAGGATTGATTGGAAGGGTATACCTGTTATATAGTTATAATACTTAATTTTAATTTACTATGTGCCAGGGGGAAACAGACATGAAAAGAAATGCTAAACCAAACCAGCCTTTAGTGGAACACATCTACACCGCTGATCCATCAGCCCATGTGTTTGAGGGAAAACTGTTCATCTACCCCTCCCATGACCTTGATAAGGATGTTCCATCTAATGACAATGGAGACCAATACGTCATGGAGGACTACCATGTTCTTTCCATGGATGACATCGACTCGCCCGTCACAGACCATGGTCAGGTACTGCACATGAAGGATGTACCTTGGGTCTCCCAGCAGATGTGGGCACCGGATGCAGCGTACAAGAACAACACCTACTATTTCTATTTTCCAGCCAGAGATAAGGATGGCATTTTCAGAATCGGAGTTGCCACAAGCCCGAACCCTGCCGGCCCCTTCAAACCGGAACCGAATTACATTGAGGGAAGTTTCAGTATTGATCCGGCCGTATTTATAGATGATGACGGCAAAGCCTATATGTATTTCGGCGGCTTATGGGGTGGACAGTTGGAGAAATGGCAAACAGGCACTTTCGATCCTGATGCCCAGGGTCCGTCGGGGGATGAACCTGCCCTTGGACCAAGGGTCGCAGAGCTGACCAATGACATGCTCAGTTTTAAAGAGCCTCCCCAGGAGATTCAGATTGTTGACGAGAACGGGAATCCCATAACCGCAGGAGATGAAGACAGAAGATACTTTGAGGGTCCGTGGTTGCATAAATACAATGGTTACTACTATCTCTCCTATTCCACCGGTACCACCCACTACATCGTTTACGCGATCAGCAAGAATCCGAAGGGTCCCTTTGTTTACAAGGGCCGGATACTAGAACCGGTTATAGGCTGGACAACTCATCACTCAATTGTCGAGTTCAAGGGTAAATGGTATCTGTTCTACCATGACAGTTCCCTGTCGGGAGGTATCGACAACAAGCGCAGTGTTAAATTCACAGAACTGAAATATAATCCTGACGGTACCATCCAGACCATCAAACCCTATGGATGAACCTGACTTGTAAAGTTGAGGACGGTTTGCCGTGCCGGGCTTAAAGCCTTGCAGGCAACCGTCCTTTTTGTTATGGTATAGGATTGAATCATTCCAGTGCGAATAAAAGAACATATGAAGATTTATACCTGAGTACTGAATCATTAATCACATAAGCCCTCCAAAAAATCCGGTCTTTGGGCTAGAAATTTTATCCTATTGGATAATTGACAGCCTATCGATGCATAGTTATAATGATTTAAGCGATATGTAGAACCTTGATTCCTGCTCAATACTTGGGCATCTCACCCATTGCGGCTGAGTGCCCATTGTCATTTGCAGAGTCCTTCCATATGCCGCATAATATGTATATTTATTAATGTTATGTGTGCAATTGCCATACAAATACTTTTATGAAGTTTGGAGGTCTGATGATGAGTAATTCACCCTATAACCCCTATGAGACTGCCCAGGCTCAATTTGACAAGGTAGCCTCTCAACTCGGTCTGGATGAGGCAACCAGGGAGCTGCTCAGGCAACCTATGCGTGAATATCACTTCTTAATCCCCGTGCAAATGGATGACGGAAGCTATAAAGTTTTCAAGGGCTATCGTATTCAGCACAATGATGCGAGAGGACCGGCAAAGGGCGGCATTCGATTCCATCCTCAGGAAACAGAGGATACCATCCGTGCCCTGTCTATGTGGATGACCTGGAAATGCTCAGTTGTTGATATTCCCCTTGGAGGAGGAAAGGGCGGTGTAATCTGCGATCCCCGCACTCTGTCCGAGAGAGAGCAGGAACAGGTCTGCCGCGGCTATATTCGCCAGTTGGCAAAGAATATGGGACCAAACCTTGACGTGCCCGCTCCCGACGTGATGACCAATGCAAAGCATATGCTCTGGATGCTGGATGAGTTTGAAACCATACATGGCGGAAGGTATCCGGGATTCATCACAGGAAAGCCCGTAGGTATGGGAGGATCCCTTGGAAGAACCGAGGCTACCGGCTATGGGGTTATATACGTTCTGCGTGAGGCATTAAAAGAGCTGGAAATTGATATTACCAAAACAACAGCGAGCTTCCAGGGCTTTGGTAATGTAGCCCAGCATGCTGTCAGACTTTACAGCCAGTTGGGCGGCAAGGTTATTGCCATCTCCTGTTGGGACAACACCGACAAGAAGGCCTACACTTTCCGCAGGAAAAACGGCATGGACATTGACGAACTCACAGGTATCACTGATAAGTTCGGTACCATAAACAAGGATAAGGCTTTGGAACTGGGGTACGAGGTACTTTCCGGGGATGCCTGGATAGAGCAGGATGTTGATATTCTGGTACCCGCTGCTCTGGAAAACCAGATCACCGCCGAGAATGTCAACAGAATAAGCAGCCAGGTAAAGGTGATCGCAGAGGCGGCCAATGGTCCTACCACCAATGATGCTGATAAAGTGATCAACGAAAAGGGTATATTCGTTATCCCTGATTTTCTGGCAAATGCCGGAGGCGTTACATGCAGCTATTTTGAACAGGTTCAGTGCAATACGAACTATTACTGGGAAAAGGATGAGGTTCTCGAGAAGCTGGATACAAAGATGACCTCTGCGTTTAAGGCTGTGTACGAATTATCAAAAACCCAAAACCTGACCATGCGGGATGCGGCATATGTGATTGCCATCAACCGTGTGGCACAGGCTGTGAAAAACCGCGGTTGGGTATGATCCTGTCATATTAAGAGGGCTGCATGTGCAGCCCTCTTTTAAAACTCTCTTTTCTTATATATCCTTAAGGATATGCCATAGGATATGGCCAGTATGGCGATTGCCGCTCCTGCTGTGATTATGCCTACCACAGTGTCGTTCTGCTCCGCAAGGAATGATCCCATCCTGCTTAGGACAGTGTTTTCGGTTATAACCTTGGACACCAAAAGATTTATGCCGAAGAACAATCCAAAGAACAAAATGAAGTAATAGATTCTGGATTTGATATACCCAAGCCTGAAATAGAAGGGCAGATATATACTGGTTATGACGGACGAGGCTAAAAAGGCTCCAATCAATCCATCCAGGGTGATATAATACAGATCCGGAATCATGTTCAGCATCCCGATTACCCAGGTTCCAAGGCCATATACGGCAACAGCAAACAGCATGTAAATGATAACCATCAGGTATCTCGCACCTACAATAACCTGCCGGCTCAAAGGCAGGCTATTGAGTATGACATCGGACTTATTCTTTTCATCCAGAGCACAGCTGCTCACCATAAGCATATGGATTATGGCAACCATGCAAAAGGTAAATACGCCGGCAGCATTGTCCAGGCTCGAAAACACAAAAAGCATGAATACCAGATACAGCACACTGAAAGCCATGGTCCTCTTCAGAAGGTAAATATCTTTGATCATCAAGCTAAGCATCCTGATTCCTCCTTGCGAAATACAACATGATATCATCCAGCGTGGGTTTTTCGATGACAATACTCTCCCCAAGCATTTTTCTAATTTTTTTCCTGTCCACTGCCAGACCCTCAAATCCGAATCTGCTTTCTCTTATCCCAATAAAATTCCTTTTCTCCTCTTCACCAATAAGCCCATTGGCACCCTTGACCAGGCAATAGTTCTCCAGTACATCATCCTTGGCTGATGAAAATACGATCTTCCCCTCATTGATGAATGTAATAAAATCGGCTACCCTGTCCAGATCTGAAGTGATATGGGTGGAGAAGAAAACACCCTTGTTTTCTTCACGGCTGACACTGGTGAGAATGTCGAGCAATTCGCGCCTGACTATAGGATCCAAACCCGAGGTGGGTTCATCCATGATCAAAAGGTCAGCGTTATGGGACAAGGCTATGGCCAGGGAGTACTTCATCTTCATTCCCTTTGACAGATCCTTGATCTGCTTGTTCAGTGGCAGTTCAAAACGGCTCATATAGTTGGTGAAGGTATTGTCATCCCAGTTTTTGTACAGAGGGGCAACAACCCTCTTCATCTGCAGAGGCGTCAGTTCCTCGTAATAATAGTTTTCATCATATACAAAGCCTATGCGGTTTTTAATCTCTTTTTCATGTCTGATGTGATCCTTACCAAAAACAAGAATCTCGCCAGCATCCTTTCTGAGCAGATTCATAATCAGCTTGATGGTTGTGCTCTTTCCCGCCCCGTTTGGTCCGATGAAACCCATGATAAAACCTTTTTCCATGGAGAAGCTGATATTATCCAGTTTAAAGCCCTTGAATTCTTTGCTTAGGTTCCGAACCTGAAGAATCTTGTTCACGGCACTACTCCTCCTCATACAATATATTGAGCATGTTCAGCAGTTCATCTTTACCCAGTTCAATGGATCTGGCCGCGTCCACCGCCTCTGCCAGCTTTTCCTCAACTATCCTGTACCGCATTTCCCTCAGAAGCTGCTTATTCTGAGCTGCCACAAAAGAACCCTTACCGGGTACGGTTTTAAGATAGCCTTCCCGCTCAAGCTCATCATAGGCACGCTTTGTTGTGATTACGCTGATCTGGAGCTCTTTGGCAAGAACCCTTATGGATGGGAGAAGATCCCCGGCATTGAGTTCCCCCCTCATGATATGGTTTTTGATCTGCCTCACAATCTGCTCATAGATCGGTTCTTCTGAAGAATTGGAAATTATGATGTTCATGATCCCTTTCCTTCATTTCTATTGTTATTACTGTGTATATACATTATATACAGTAATAACAATCAGGTCAACTGTTTTTTTTGCTTTTGCTCACCCTAAGAATGTCGGAACTGATTATAGAATTCCTGATAAAAAACAATACCGGAGCAGGACATATAATTCCGCTCCGGTATTGTTTCTTCAATTCATAGTATGGAGATCCAGCAGCTCCCTGCTACTGTGCAAGGCAATTTTTCAGGAACGCTGCAAATTCATCCTTTACTTCATGCCTTGAAATGAATCCTATGTTCGGGTAGTAGACAGTTTCAAAATAGACCCCGTTCTTATTGTATATCCTTATGGTGATTGAGCTGGCAAGCGCGTCTGTGCCCGATCTGCCCTCATAACTGGCCGTTGTCTCACCCTGATGGCTCATTCCCTTTTTGTTGTTGGACTCAACGGGTCTGTGGTATATCGCGTCATCGGCATAATCAGCCGGTGCTGCCTCGTTACCGGCCGAAGACCCGGGGACGGCATCCCAGCCGGTATGGTCAGGTGCGGCCGGCATGTCGTAAAATTCACCATCCATGTAATCAGGGGGCACCGGATGTACCACCGTGCCGTCCGGCTCAGGTATTGCCGGGTCAGGAACTGTATCAACAGGCACCCTGTCGTTACCTTCAAAGTTGAACAGCTTTTCAAAATACTTATCGCTGGAATTGGGTATCACCGAATAGTAATCATAAAATGTCCGGATTTTCTGTCTGTCGGTCAATTCGGTCAGGATATCCATGCGGCCTTCTATCTTTGCCTGCTCGCTATGCCCGATGAACAGTATCCTGGCGATATCATCGGCTCCAGATATACCGTAGAGCTCCAGATAATCCCTGGTGTCCTCATCCTGGTTGTTCAAATAACTCTCAAAGGCAAAAAATCTGAAAAGCTGATAGCCGGTTTCCCTCTTCACTGCCACAACTGCTTCGCCGCCGGCAGGCATGTATCTGTACACATCAAAGCCTATAAGACTTTCATCAATACTTTCGGATATGGTGGCAAGTTTTTCACCGATATCCTCTTCAGTAATGGTCTCAGGCAGTCCAAAGCCGACCCTTTGTTCATCGTGCAGCACAATATAATGCCTGTCCCCAAGCTGGAACTGATCCTTTAGCACAGCTGCAAAATCCTCCCTGGGTGCTGAGCCAATACTGTCACCAGCGCTTATTCTGCCATCCTCAGCATTTCTGGTTAGCAGGTTCCCCGAAGACAAACTCCATATTGCAATACCTGCAACTAACACCAGGGCTATTGCCATCACAGGCATGGCCTTTCTCGGGGTGAATGATATTCCTGATGCTGTACCCCTGGCTTTTTTTGACTTATGCAATATATTGTTCAACATTCTGTTCTCGGCGTCCCGACCGGGCTCGATACTGTCGAATGATCGCTTCAAATCTTCCCGTCTCATTCCATATCTCCCTCCATTTCAATTCTGAGAAGTTTCCGTCCGGTATGAAGGTGGCTTCTTATGGTAGAAACCTTCTTCCCAAGAATCCTTGCAATCTCCACCGTGGAATACCCCTCGTAATAATACATGTAGACCACTGTTTTATACTTTGAAGGAAGCTTGATTACCTTATTTAGGGTCTCATCTATAGTGATGGCATCCTCAGCCGCCACATCAGCCACTGCGTCCATGCCCACCCTTTTAGTCCACCAATGGCGAAAATGATCCTTGCACAGATTTGTAGCTGTCCTGATCAACCATGCCTTTTCGTGTTCCTCACTTTCAAATCGTGTCCCATCCCTCATCAGACGAAGAAAGGTATTCTGCACCATGTCCTCGGTGTCATGGTTGTTTTTCATGTGCATGAAACACACACGGTATACCGTTTTTACGTGGCGATGATAGATCTGTGACAGTTCTTCATCCGTACGCAATAAAGAACGTCCCACTTAAACTTCCTCCTTTCACCTATAATACGATTGAAAACGGGAAAACGTTGAGAACAAATTTATCTCATAATAATCCTGGAGGTCAGAAATCAAACCTGCCGGCATGATAGCCGTAATTGAATTGATGGTATAATGATTTCAGCTGAGGGGGGTATTCCCCATCTTAAGCAGTGCCTGATAGTCCCTGGGATCGGTTGTCCAGAATATGGCATAGTAGACCTTTACTCCAATGCGTTTAAGAGCCTCATGGCGATGGTTGCCGTCATTCACCTCGTAATAGCCGCTGGCATAGTTGACTATGAGGGGCGGCATATCCCACCCATGCTGCAATGCATGTATCATACCATTAACAATGCTTTCGAAGCCATCCCTGTCAACCCGGTAGATCATGCCAGGCTCAGGTCCGCAGCGTCGATTTAGCTTATCCAATTCAACAAGCATGGGGCCGGCATAAAACCGATGGCGAAGCTTCAGTCCATCGGAAAAAGCCTTATTATGTCCCGGACCATTCAAAAATCCATGAACCCATGCTTCAATCAGTCCCTTTCTGGCATAATCCATGGCGCCCTGCAGTGTAAACGGGTACATTTACGCAAATCCTCCCAAGATCATCACCATAATAGTATATGAATTCCGGAAGATTTGTGTAAACAGGCCTGGGCACAGAAGCTCAAGCCCGTCTTCGTTCTCCGTAAGCTAAAAAGCTGGCACTGCCTCTTTTATGAACCTCCCAGCAGTTCTCCTGTAAGAAAACCAACGGTGTAGTCCAGAACCTCTTCTTCCCAATCCTTCCTGTTGAAAGTATGATCCGCGTCCTGGATGGTATGAAGATCAGCATTGTTTCCATAGATCTCCAGATATCGCTCTGAAACCTGGTACGGAACAACCTGATCCTTATCGCCATGCAACAGCAGGACCCTTTTGTCATAGGATGCAGCTCTTTTATAGGTATCCAGATCCAATGCGGTATCCAAAAAATCTATACCAAGGGTGAGACCTCCCACATCCCACCAGCCCTTTGAACGAAAGGCCTGAATCTCTTCGGGTCTCCTGTCCTGAGTAAGCCTCTCCCCCATGTCTCCGGCAGGGGCCCAAAGGCATAGCGCCGCCACATCTTCCTTTCGGTCACCGGCAAGCAGGCTGGCCACAGTGCCTCCCATGCTAAGACCTACAACCCCGATACGTTCCGCATCGGCAAAGGGCAGGGATTTTGCGTAGTCAAGAATGGCCTTGGCGTCCTCAAGCTCGGTAAGAATGGTCATATCCTCAAAGTCCCCATCGCTTTCACCGCTTCCGCCAAAATCAAATCGCAAGCTTGCTATTCCGGCTTTTTCAAGACGTCTGGAGAGTTTGACAAAGATAAAATGGGGTTCAACCTTTGTTCCGGTAAACCCGTGAAAGATACAAACTACCGGAACCTTTCCGGAGGCATTATCCGGGATGTGCAGCATCCCTCTGAGGGTAAGGTTTCTGCTTTCAATCTCAACGGCTTTTTGCATGGCATTCTTCTCCCTTCAATATTGACAGAGCCAAACATCGGCTGTGGCTTCACAAAAGGATTCCCATTCACACTGAATTATATCCAAAACAGTACTGTCAGTCCATAGGCCGGCAAATCGCCGGTCAGTAGAACACTGGTGCCATTCAGGGATCACGGCAGGAGACTTATAAAACAGATAAATAAAACGGCAGGTGTTTCCTGCCGCATGGTTTCTATTTTACGGTCTGAGCCTCCACCAGCCTTCGGACACCATATTTCTCCCTCAGGCGGGGCTTTTCGATCTTCCCGGTGGGGTTTCGGGGAATCTGATCAAAGATGATCTCTCTTGGACGTTTATACCGGGGAAGTTCCCTGCAGTACTCTAAGATTTCGGACTCGGTGCATGTAGCTCCGGGCTTCAATTCTATAATGGCCGCTGCGATCTCGCCCAGTCGCTCATGGGGCAATCCGATAACTGCAGCATCCTTGATGGCATCATGCTCCCTGAGGAAGTCCTCAATCTGCACCGGATATATATTCTCACCGCCGCTTATGATGACATCCTTTTTCCTGTCCACCAGATAGATAAAGCCATCTTCATCCATACGTGCCATGTCTCCTGTAAGCAGCCAGCCATCCTTTAAAACAGCCTCGGTTGCTTTAGGATCCTTGTAGTAGCATTTCATCAGGCCGGGCCCCTTAACTGCCAGCTCTCCCACTTCTCCCTCAGGTACCGGGCAGCGTTTTTCGTCAACAATCTTTGCCTCCCAGTTGTGCCCTGGTTTTCCGATTGCGCCCACCTTATGAATGTTCTCAACACCCAGGTGCACACAGCCAGGACCTATGGATTCACTAAGCCCGTAATTGGTGTCGTAGCTATGATGGGGAAAATATTTTTTCCAGCGCTTTATCAAGCTTGGAGGCACAGGCTGTGCGCCAATATGCATCAGCCTCCACTGGGACAGTTCATAGTCCTCCAGCTTCACGTCG
>LSQX01393726.1_pt1 | contig 21273 bp, 24 predicted proteins | sample 654561 | NCBI WGS metagenome assembly LSQX01 (sample SAMN04489861, study PRJNA283612) | anaerobic digester metagenome | isolation source: 4 biogas reactors fed with cattle manure at either 37C or 55C with and... | place: Denmark: Kongens Lyngby | collected 2014 | reverse complement strand
AGCTAGGAATTGCTCCTAGCTTTTTTACTCATTATGTTCTAATTCTAGAGTTTTTGTGGTTAAGTCACATACTTCAGCTGGTCCATAATATTGGATTGCTCCTGGGTAGACGAAACAAGTTTCTTCTGCCCAACGATCTCTGTTTTGGGCAAAGTATTTGAATGGTTTGCCATCAAGTTCAACTAAAGCTTTACGGATAACAGGCTTATCTTCACCATGACGACGTTCAATATTCATCATCTTAGTAATTGGCATACCGCCTGCATGCCACTCACTGGCAGGTTTTGATAGATTTGAAACTTTTGATAAATAACCATTATAACCATATTGGATTAACATTGTTGCATTATATCCTAATGAGTAACAATAGTCAGCATCGAAGTTAGAAGGGAAGGCACAACGTCCTTCATATCCAAAGAAGTGATGTAGAGCGCTAAACTTACCAGTATAGTTTTCTCTTCTCTCTAGATTGGTTTTAACGAGAGCTGAGAATAGTTTTTCAGATTCAATTAATGATACCTGAACATTTCCATGAGGATCCCGGTCCATAAATAATTGTTGCTGAATACCAACTGGAAGAATTTCAAGTGTTGAGAATGATTCATTTGATAAGTGATCTTGTATGTATACGAACTTTTCATCCCAAGTAGGTAGAGCATTAAACTCATCGGCATTGCTGCCGGCTAAAACTTCGTTGATTTCATTGATTAGAGCTGAGACTTCTGGAACAAATTCAACAACACCTTCAGGAATAACAACGATTCCAAAGTTCAACCCTTTGTTGGCACGTCTTTCGACTGAATCAGCGATATAATCAGCAATTTGATTGAGTGACATTTTCTTCTGCGCCACTTCTTCAGAAATGATACAAACATTTGGCTGTGTTTCAAGAGCGCATTCTAAGGCAACGTGAGAAGCAGAGCGACCCATAACTTTAATAAAGTGCCAGTATTTCTTAGCTGAGTTTGCATCTCTGGCAATATTACCAATAAGTTCAGAATATGTTTTAGTTGCTGTATCAAATCCAAATGATGCTTCAATGTCTTCATTTTTGAGGTCACCATCGATTGTTTTAGGACAACCAATTACTTGAACACCTGAATCATGTGCCGCAAAGTATTCAGCTAAAACTGCTGCGTTTGTGTTGGAGTCATCGCCACCAATAATCACGATGGCTGTCAATCCACGTCTTTTAGCCATTTCAGCTACAATTTCAAATTGTTCAGTCGTTTCAAGTTTATCTCGACCTGATCCAATAATATCAAACCCACCGGTATTACGGAATTGATCGATGTATTCATCTGTGAAGACAATAAAGTCATCTTTAATTAAACCGATTGGCCCTTTTTTAAATCCATAAAGTTCATTTTCAGGATTGATTGCTTTTAAAGCATCATACAGCCCACTTATAACATTATGTCCACCAGGTGCTTGTCCTCCTGATAAAATAACGCCAACCTTTTGAACTTTATCTGGTGAAGTGTTTTCTCCTTTAACAAATGTAATCTCTTTTTTACCATAAGTATTAGGGAAAAGTGATTTTACAGTTTCTTGGTCATCAACACTTTGAGTTACATTTCCTTCCTCAACGCTGATGTTTGAAATGCCTTCGCTAAGTGTTTTAGGTAACTTAGGCGTGTACTTATACCTCTCTATTTGTAATGGTGATAATTTCGACATATTTCCTCCTCTTTTAGTCTCTTTTTTACAATGATAGAATACCATATTATGACTTGTTAATACAATTGATTCATGGTTTGAGAGAATTAATGTGAATAAAAATCAGTGAGTTTTGGGGATGTTGAAATATCAACAAAAAATTTTTTTGTTGATTAATGATTAGATTGTAGAAACTAGTAATAAAAAACTTTTGTTATCAAACAAAGTAGTCTTGTGAAACTTTTCGGATTAGTTTATAATATTACTGAAGGAGAATGTGAAAATGAAAACAATCAAAAAACTTCTGGCTCTTCTTCTCGTGTTAGTCGTAATTACATCTTGCGCACAAACAGGAGTCGATGATCCTGAAGTAGGAGAGGAACAGGACACTCAAGAACAGTCACCAGACACCAGTACAGATGGTGATGGTGTTGAGTTGACAATCCAACAGGTTAACCAATGGCTAAATACTTCTGCTGATATCGGTCCTGGCACTAAAGCCAATGCGATCGCAGTTGTTCCTATTAACCATGTTGATGGACCAAGAGAGGAAAATACGTTCTACGCGTTTGTTAATTTCAAATATAAAGCTCGTAATTTCATCAAATACCAAATTTCTTATGTCAGTTGTACATGCCGTAGTGCAGACGTTAACATCTGGCAAACCGCTTATGTAGAATTATCACTTCCAGAAAGTGGTAAAATCGATGATGCAGAAATCAAATTCTTATCATTTGATGAAGATTCTACAGGAAACTACACAGGTGGATTCTGGGGCGACAGTAACCCAACACCAGCTGGACATAGCTATGAAGACTTTAAAGAACAATTTATTCCGTTCTTCCAAGGGAAAAATCTAGGGTATGTTTATAATTTAAGTACTGTTGATGATATTGATGCTAAAGACTATGCAACAGGAGATGGCCGTAGTGATCTTGAGGTTGACTTCTTCAGTAGTTCATCAGTTTCAACAAATAATATCATCCGTATGATTCATGCGGTTGGACGTTACCACGCAACAGACGAATTCTTCGCAGATGATGCTCGCGCTCAAGAACTTGCGGCTCAAATGAATGGTGCTAAGGGCGAAATGCCTGTACTACCGGAAGGTAATCCAGATGCTCCATCAGGAACAATTGATTATACTGCACCACTACCTGCACCTGTTGATACAACAAAAGAATACAAACCAGACAAAGATTCTGATGAATTAGTCGCATGTGAAACAGGAAACTACTCAGCTGACTGTTCATCAATTAATAAAGATAATCTTCTTGAATATATGAACCGTTTAGATACTGTTTATATCGACTTAAGAGACTACAAAGACACTCAATTAAAACACTTCAGAAACTTTGAAGTAGTTCCATTCTTTGGCTTAATTTATAACAAAGAAGCACCAGACAATCCTGAATCAGTACAATTATTTGGTGGTGAAACAACAGAGCCAATTCCTATGTATGAAGAATCAGGACAATTACTAGAAGAATTATTCCCAAGAGATAAGAATATTGTCTTTGTCTGCCAATCAGGTGGACGTGTTGGAATGATGATGAATATTCTAGAAGCTTATGGCTACGACATGTCTAAAGTCTATAATGCGGGTGGAATCGCAAACTATACTGATGCGAAATACACTCCATACATTGTTGATACATTAGAATTTGAAGTAACTGAAAACTATCTAGTTGAAGGCTTAACTCGTAATTCTGAATTCACTCCAGTTGAAAAAGCAGATGTGAAGGAAGTTGAAGTAACTCCATTCACAACAGCTAAGGAAGAATTCTTACCAGCACCAGTTGATGAAACAAAAGAAGTTAAAGCAAGCAGCGATTCTGATGAAATGGTTGCATGTACTGCTGGAAACTACTCAGCTGACTGTTCATCAATTAATAAAGACAACTTATTAAATTACTTAGGTCGTGAGGACACTGTCTATGTTGACCTACGAGACTATAAAGATGTCCAACAAAAACGTTTCAGAAACTTTGAACCAGTTCCATTCTTTGGCTTAGTTTATAACAAAGATGCAACAGCTGATTCTGATCATGTCCATTTATTTGGTGGCGAAACGAAAGATCCAATTGCTCGTTATGCTGAATCAGAAGAACTTCTCAATGTAATGTTCCCTAAGACAAAATACATCGTATTTGTATGTCAATCAGGTGGACGTGTCGCAATGATGATGGATATCTTAGAAGCCAATGGATACGATATGACGAAGATCTACAATGCAGGTGGAATTGCTAATTACACCGACAGTAGTTATGATTCATTAATCGTAGATACTATGGAACTTCAAGTTGAAGATTCATACAATGTATTACTTCCTTAATTAAGGTATGTAAAAGCCACTTTCAATAAGTGGCTTTTTTAATGTTTATTTGACTAAAGCTAAGGCTCCCATTGGATCCCATGGCTCTAGTTCTACTACTTCGCCATCAAGAAGATCAAGAGCTTCTTGTGGTAAATACTTCTTATCGACCATAATTTGATAATTATATTCATCAAACCAATCATCGCTCATGGAGAAGATTCCTTTCTTACCAGGTTTCTCACCCCATGAGTTTTCAACTTGCCATGTCAGTGGCTTTTCATTCTCATCAAGATTAACACCAGTGAAAACCATGGCATGAGTCAATAGTGACTCACCATAATCTAAGCGCTCTCCTTTAGATAATTTAATATCATCATTTAAAGTATCGCTATAATTGTAAGCATGTAAATCCATAATGCCTGTATCACGTGTGCTTTGTTTTCCAACATCACAACCAAACCAGACCGGCTCATTGTTCTTAATTGATTTAATGGCTGCTTGTTTTAAAACATCAATTTCAACATTCAAGTATCGCACAGGATAAAGTTCTTTGACGGTGCCTAAGTATTTAACCGTATACAGTTTGTTATAAGGTTTAGAGGCTTGTGGTGCATTAATCAGTGATACTTTATCTTTTAGGTTCCAACCAATATATTTTTTAAAGAAATCCTGTGGTGTAATATCTGAAATTCGATGAAACTCTTTATTCTTATCAGTGTATTCATATGTAAAGGTGGTAGGCACGGGCCCTAATGCTTTTGTAAGGATTGAATAGATATGTGCAAGCATCCCATTTTTCATGTCTCTTAATTCTTCAAGTGAGGCATCAGAAGTTCTTAAGGTATGTGCATTTTCTCTAAGCTTAGAGGTTAATACTCTATTTAAGCCCATTGTGTTAGAGGAATGGAATGTTTCAGGCATGACTGATTTTGGGACAACCCCATATTTTTCTAATATCCCAGCAAACATATCCCATTGGCCACCATCTTGAACTGGAGCAGTTAACAGATGCATGATTAGGCGGGAGTCGGTTGGCTCATCGAGTGTTTCTAGAATACTCTCTAAGAAATAATTTGATTTTTCTAATTTATCCCAAAATAAAGTATATGTTTGGGAGAATTCAAATGTTTCAACATTAAGTTTGTTCATAGTATCAACTCGTGCGGTGTTCAATGCCGCAAACATCCAACAACGACCACTTGCTTTTTGGTTGGTAATTTCACCTTTAGTGGTTGTGTGACTAAATGTGAATGGGTGACGTCGATTTACTTCATTGTTTAGTGAGGCTTGTTGAATTCCTACATTAGAGATGGCTCCCTCAACGAGTTTGTTTGAAGGGTTTTGGTGATAGGACTTCTGAAAGCTTTGTAATAGTTGTTTTGTTATTTTCATATTTTCCTTCTTTCCATGAAAATAATTGTACTCCTATCGCACTTATTAATCAAATCGAGGCTATAATAAGGGTGGAGGGTGTTATGGAATATTGGAGTGTATATGATATAAACCGACAAAAAACGAGTCAAATAAAATTAAAAGGTGAATCTTTTGAAAAGGGTGAATTTCATCAAGTTGTTCACTGCTCAATAATTAATGAGAAAAATGAACTGCTGATTCAACTTCGACATCCTAATAAAAAGTATTGGTCAGGTCTATGGGATATTACTTGTGGCGGGAGTTCACTGGCTAATGAAACATAACAAGAAGCAATTGAAAGAGAATTGTTTGAGGAATTAGATATAACCGCTGAATTTAAGTTGATGAGGCCCTTGTTTACCATTAATTTCTCTTTTGGTTTTGATGATTTTTATGTCCTGCGAAAAAATATAGACATTGATCATCTTAAGCTACAAGTTTATGAGGTAAAGGCCATTAAATGGGCTTCTAAAGACGAAATAAAAAGAATGATTAAGGATCAGGAGTTTATCCCATACCGAGTTGAAATTATTGATTTAATCTTTTCAATGGGGGATGGATTATTACAACCCTTTGTCTGAGCGCGTCTATCCTTTATAATAGAGATAAAGGAGCTGAATTATGAACAATAGTAAATTGAAGCAATTGAACGCTCTTAATCAACAAGAGGGTTTGAAGGTAACCATGACTTTACCAACCCACAGAACGGCACCTGACAATAAACAAGATCCAATTGTCTTTAAGAATCTTGCCTCAATGGTGAGTGACAAGTTATTAGAAAAGATGGATCATCGTCAAGCTGAACCCTATTTAAAACAACTAGAAATGATTGGTAATGATAAAACACTGTTTACTTCAACCCTTGAAGGATTAGTTGTTTATGTCACAAAAGAATCCTCTGAAATTATTAAGATGGCACATGTCTTAGAAAAAAGTGTCCAAGTTTCAGAGCACCTAAACCTATTACCAGTTTTAAACTATTATGATGAGCAACAAGAAGTACTAGCGATTGACCTAAGTAAGGATCGCTTTAAGGTGTTTAACATTGATCGCTATAGTATCGATGAGATTGAACTTGATGGTGTCCATCAAAACTTTAAAGACTTGTTTGATGATTATGATACTCAATCAACGCTGAGCTTTGGGTCCTATGCAGGGCCTGCTTCCTATCATGGTCATCGAGATGCCAGTCAGGAAATTGATAATGACACAGAGAAATACTTTAGATATATTGATCGTGAAATACAGAAGCGGTTTAAAGATGATAAGCGACCTTTAGTTGTTTATTCAACGACTGAGAATATTGTTGATTTCAAAGAAGTAAGTGATCTAAAGTTTACCTCAATTAATAGGCCACTTAAGGGCACACCTGTTTCAGAGATTCTTGAATCAGCGAGCTGTGTGTTAATGGAAAAAACGAAACAAGCCCAACAAAAACTTCAAGCTCGACTAGATGCAGCATATGCGAAAAGGTTAGTGAGTAATAATCTAGTCACGATTCTAAAGGATGTAGCAGATGGCAGGGTAGAAATGATTCTAGTGAAAGATGAGATGAATTCAGACCTTAATGAGCTTATTAAGGAAGCCCGCCAAACATCGGTTGAAATTCATTTTATAAAAGATTTAGAACAACCAGTATTAGCGATTAATCGTTATTAATAGATGAGCAACCACAGTGCTGGTTGCTTTTAATTTGACTTTATACAGGTACCTGTTATATAATACTCCTGCAGGTACCTGTATTAAATGAAAGGGTGATGATTTGAAACAGGAAAACATGATGTTTGAGTTAGATCGCTTAATGCGAGTAATCAAACGAGGCAGACCAATAAGGCGTGGTAGCACAAGACTATTACGGCTTATCCAACAACAACCAATGATTACCTCGACTCAGTGTGCAGAAGCATTAGATATTCGTGTGTCATCAATTAATGAGCGTGTTTTACGCTTAGTAGAGAAGGGCTTAGTCAAAAGAGAAGCTTTAAAGAGCGATAGACGTCGCAATGGCTTAATGATTACTAAGCTGGGTGAGGATGCATTATTATCTTTACAACATGAGCGAGATCATTTTAATGACAAGATTAATGAAATCTTAACTGAGGATGAAAGATCACAGTTGAGTATTTTACTTCGCAAACTATCGGATGGTTTAGAATGTCGATGAGGCGACGCTCAAGTTTCTTGACTCAACAAGAAAAAGCAAATCGTCCTAAGATTTCTAAAGAATTGATTAAGCGGATTTCAAGTTATTTAAAACCGTATTTCAAACATTTAATTTTAGTTGTTTTAATTATCATCACTTCTTCTATTTTGAAAATTGTGCCTTCTATTTTAACTGGCCGAATCATTGATGATGGATTAATCAAGCGTGATTTTAATATGCTTTTAATACTGATTGGGTTGTCTGTTGGTGTGACTTTATTAGGAAACATCATAGGACTAATTGAATCGTATGTGAATACATGGGTGTCTGAGAATATCACATTTAATATGAGAAATGAAATGTATCGAAAATTACAATCGATGCCTCATCGTTTCTTTACAACAAACAATCAGGGTGACATTATTACTCGTATGACGAGTGATATCTCTGGTGTTAAACAAGTTATCTCATCGACATATACAAGTATTTTGTCGAGTGTTATTACACTTGTTGTGGCGACTGTGGCGATGTTTCAAAAGAATTGGATACTTGGTTTGGTTGGTTTAGTGATTGTTCCATTGTTTGTTATTCCGACACGGAGTGCTGGTAAAACAAGATGGACTTTAACCAATGAGGTTCAAAAAACCTCAGATGAAATTAATGGGATTTTAAATGAGACTTTGTCAGTGAGTGGCCAATTATTAGTGAAGCTTTTTAATCGCCATGATTTTGAGATAGAGAAATATGAGCAGACCAATGAGAAAATGATTGGTTTACATATTAAGCAGAGTATGGCAGGTCGATGGTTCAGAGTCATGATTGGAACCTTTTCCAGCATCGGTCCAATGCTTATTTATTTAGTGGGTGGACTGATTATGATGCAGGTAGATTCAACTTTATCTGTTGGTGATATTACTGTTCTGGTTGCTTTATTGTCACGCATGTATCAACCGGTTAATGCTTTGTTGAATACACAGGTTGAAGTGATTCGGTCGATGGCTTTGTTTACTAGAATCTTTGATTACTTGGATATGGATGTTGAGATTGAGAATAATGAGACTGCTTTAAGTCCAAACACCTTTAGTGGAAACATTGAATTTAAGGATGTTAATTTTGGGTATGATGACTCACGTGAGATTTTAAATGGGATTAACTTTAATCTTGATGCAGGAAAGAGTATTGCGATTGTGGGACCTTCAGGAGCTGGTAAAAGTACGATTATTAACTTGCTCTTACGTTTGTATGATGTGTCTTCTGGGGCGATTACTTTTGAGAATCACAATGTCAAAGATTTAGATTTAGCCTTTATTCGTGATCAGATTGGTTTAGTGACTCAGGATACGTATTTATTCAACGCGAGTATCTTGGAAAACTTAATGTATGCTAATCCTATGGCAAGTTTCAATGAAATTGTTGAGGCGTGTAAGAAGGCTAATATTCATGAGTTTATTGATTCATTGCCACTTAAATATGAGACTCAAGTTGGAAATCGAGGCTTGAAACTGTCGGGTGGAGAGAAACAAAGATTGTCGATTGCTAGAGCATTATTGAAGGATCCAACGGTCATTGTTTTTGATGAGGCAATGTCTTCGCTTGATTCAATTGCTGAGAATTTAATTCAAGAAGCGATTGAGCCGGTGATTAAAGAAAAGACTAGTATTGTTATTGCGCACAGATTATCGACTATTTTGGCGGCAGATGAAATTCTTGTGATGGATAAAGGTGAAATCGTTGAGCGTGGACAACATTTTGAGTTATTAAAGCTGGATGGATTGTATAATTTATTGTATGAAACACAGTTTAAAGTGAGTGAGGAGTTAGAGCTTCAAATCTAACTCCTTTTTTATTTAAAGTTTTATGAGGCATAAGCTTGAATGAAAGGGCTTTATTTATTATAATTGATGTAAGAATAAAAGGAGGAAATACCAATGAAAAAGATTATTAATAAACCTGAAAATGTCGTTGATGAGATGTTGAATGGTTTAGCCAATGCACATTCTGATTTAGTTTACCGTGTTGAGGGGACTGATGTAATTGCACGTCACTATGCAGGTGATGGAAAAGTTGGCCTTATTTCTGGTGGTGGAAGTGGACATGAACCTTCTCATGCTGGATTTGTAGGACAAGGTATGTTATCTGCTGCTGTCTGTGGTGCTGTATTTACTTCTCCTTCAGTTGACCAAGTTTATGAAGGTATTAAGGCTGCTGATCGTGGCGCTGGTGTCTTCATGGTTGTTAAGAACTATACTGGTGACGTAATGAACTTCGAAATGGCTGCTGAAATGGCTAAAGATGAAGATAATATTGAAGTTGAATACGTAATTGTTAATGATGACATTGCTGTTGAAGATTCTACTTGGACAGAAGGTCGTCGTGGTGTTGCCGGTACAGTTTTAGTACACAAAATTGCGGGTGCAGTTGCTGATAATGGCGGTTCTTTAGCGGATGTTAAGGAAACTGCTGAAAGAGTTAATAAGAATTTAGCTACTCTAGGTTTAGCTTTAGAAGCAGCTACAACTCCTGAGGCTGGTAAGAAGGGATTTGAATTAGCGGATGATGAAATTGAGTTCGGTATTGGAATCCATGGTGAGCCAGGCTATCGTAAGGAAAAATTGCATACTTCCCTAGAAACTATGGAAGAATTCTATGGCAAACTTAAAGGAGCTTTAGAACTTACCGAAGGGTCTGAAATTGTTGTTATGGTCAATGGTATGGGGGCAACTCCATTAATGGAACAATATGTATTTGCGAATGATGTTTTAAATCAACTTGCTGAAGATGGCGTTAAAGTTGCTAAGACATTAGTTGGTGACTACATGACTGCAATTGACATGGCTGGCCTTTCATTGACTTTCTTAAAGGTTGAAGATCCTAAATGGGTTGAATATCTAAATCAAGAAGTTCATACTATTGCTTGGTAATTTATGAATCAAACACAAATCCGACAATGGTTTATCGACTGGGGTCAAGCTTGCATTGACAACAAACAATATTTATCTGACTTAGATAACGCGATTGGTGATGGTGATCACGGATTCAATATGGCTAAAGCATTTGTCGCCTATTTTGAAACCTTAGAGAAGAAAGAAATCAGCAGTGTTGCTGATGAGTTTAAAACTTTAGCCATGACCCTGCTCTCCAAAGTTGGAGGAACAGCGGGACCGATCTATGCCAGTGCTTTCTTAACCATGTCAAAAGCCCTAACTGATGTCACTGAAGTAGACGCAGACTTAATGGTTGACTTGTTCAAACAAGGTCTTGATGCCATACAGAGTCGCGGTAAAGCCCAAGTGGGTGAAAAAACACTTGTTGATGTCTGGGCTCCAGCGATAGACCAACTAAGAAATAATGAATTAACAAATGATTCAGTGGATGCTCTTGTTGAAGCGACAGCACCACTTAAAGCTACTAAAGGACGTGCTTCTTATTTAGGAGAACGTTCAATTGGACACATTGATCCAGGATCAATGTCTAGTGGATACTGTTTTAAAGCGTATCTCAATAACCATGAATAGTTTAATCCTAGTCTCTCATAGCCATTTGATTACAGATGGTTTAAAAGAGATGGTGAGTGAAATGGCTAGCGATAAAGAAAAACTTACGATTTACTCGTGTGGTGGTACTGATGATAATCGCATTGGAACCGATCCTACCAAGATTTTAACTGCCATCGAAGACTCAGCCAACGCTGACTACATTTACTTAATAGGAGATATCGGGTCAGGACTTATGAGTATCGATATGGCTCTTGAATTAGTTGATGATTTAGAACTAAAAGATAAATGCCACGTCATCAACGGACCACTGGTCGAAGGCGCATTTGTTATTGGGGTTCAAACAATGATTGACCCAAAACCTGAAGCAGTTAATGCTCAAATCGATTCGGTCATTGAAAGTTTTAAAGAATAAAATACAAAAACCCGAAGAGATATCATTCTTCGGGTTTCTTGTCATAGTAAGGAGTTGATGCTTTGAAGAGAATAATAGTTTTAATCACCTTAATCCTACTTATTGGTTGTAGTAGTAATAATAAAATCGTTGATGAACAATCATTATCGTTTATCAAACAACAACCGGATGGAGTACTCATGTATTTGAATGAGAACCAAGTGTATGCTAAAACGGATCAAGAAGTTGAAGCAGTATTTGGTCAAAAGTTAGAGGTTGATTGGAATGGTGAATATATTGAAGAAAGTTCTAATGTTATGGTTGTTGATGGGATAAAGGTACTAGATGAACTGGGTGATCAATTTGAGTTTAATCTTGCTTCTAATCAACAAATCAATGAGGATGGATTGGTTGAACTACATTTCTTGGAAATTGAAGATTCTAATCTAACGCTTGAAGTCTTTAATAAGTCATATGAAATACTTACCTTTGGACTAAGTTATCAGCTTGAAAGACTCATTGATGAAGAATGGAAAAGACAAAATTTCCTTCAAGAGTTCCCAGCAGAAGGGATTGAGTTAGAACCACATCAAAGTATGATTCATGAAATTGATTTATTTAACAATTTCCCTCGTTTAGAATCGTCTCCAGATGATTTATACACTGGAACTTATCGACTCTTAATAGCTTTTAATCATTCGAAATTACCCTATGCTCTACAGTTTGAAATAAAATAATAAAAAACCAATTGGCTAGTACAATTGGTTTTTTGATTTAATATTAAATAATTCTAAAAATTACCCAACCATTGTGAAGGCTAGGATTAAGCCACCGATTAAGCCGCCTAAGATAGCACCTAATACGTTAGTAGTAGTGTGGTTATCAAATTTTGCGCCTTGTAGGATACTTGCGACTAGTAAACCAATACCAGCTGCAAGCCCCATGTCAACCCATCCACCAGTTTGGTAAATAAGTCCTGCACCGTTAGCATGTGTATATCCGTGGTTAAGTGCCCACATTACACCAACGATCCAGAGTGCTGACATGAATCCGCCAAATGTGCCAAATTCTTTAGTAAAATGGCCCCAAAGTAGACGGATGATAAATGGGAACATTGCTGCTCCGACGATTGTAGTTACCATAAATTTAACGTCCATTATCCACTAACCTCCGCATCTTTATTTAAATCTCTTTCGACCATTGCAGCTAAATATCCACCAATAAGTGCACCAATAACTACAAATGCAATTGTTGGAAGTGAATCAGTTAAAGCATTGATGTTTCCATCGCCTAAAACACTAATCCACATATCTCTAAAGATACCTGTAAAACCAACACCCATCCCTAAATCAACAAATCCTGATTGAGGTCCATGATAAACAAGACCAAGATGGTGGTTTAGGAACCACATTACACCAATGATTAAGAAACCAGCTAAAATTCCCCCAATGGTTCCTAATCCTTCAATGACGCCACCCCATACAGACATAACGATCATTCCAGCGAACATGTACCCAATTGTACTTCTCACTAATTTCATGATTATCTTTCTCCTTTATTTGTTTGAAAACCTAACTTTTTACTAGCAAAAGTCCTAGGTTAGACAATTCCATGATAAACAAGAAAAAGAAATTTGTCAATCAAAATTTAGTTTGCAAGTGAAGAAAAAATAGATTATAATGAAAACGCATACAACAAAAGGTGAAAAGGAGAATAGACATGATAGATGTCATTGTCATTGGAGGCGGCATAATGGGAGCAGCAGTTGCTCGTGAATTATCTCGTTACAAAGGTTCAGTGCTTCTTTTAGAACGTGCTGACGACATATGTGAAGGCGCTACAAAAGCGAATTCAGCAATAGTACACTCCGGCTTGGACGCTAAGCCAGGCACACTCAAAGCAAAATATAATGTTCTTGGCAACAAACTTTATGATAAGGTCGAAGAAGAACTTGGAATAAAGTTTATTCGTAATGGTTCATTGAACTTGCTATTTGATGAAGGAGATGATGTATCATCATTACAAGAATTACAAGAACAAGGAGAAAAGAACGGAGTTGAAGGCTTAACCATCGTAGATGAAAAATGGTTAAGAGAAAACGAACCTAATTTACAACCAAATGTTCGTTATGCGTTATACGCACCAACAGCTGGTATTATTGACAGTTTTGAAGTCAACATCGCTTATGCTGAAAATGCATCAGATAATGGTGTTGAGTTCCAGTTTAATACCGAAGTCTTTGAGATTGAGAAAACAGATTTTGGTTATCGTTTGAAAACAAATCAAGGCGACCTTGAATGTAAAGCAGTAGTAAACTGTGCTGGAATCCATTCAGATGAATTAAACAACATGGTTTCTGAGCATAAATTAAAAATTCATTCTCGTCGAGGCGAATATTATCTACTAGATAAAGATGAAAAAGACCTCGTTAAACATACGATTTTCCAACAACCTACAAAACTTGGAAAGGGCGTCTTAGTAGCCCCAACAGTAAGTGATAACATCATTGTTGGACCTAATGCCCATGAGGTTGATAAAGATGACACCTCAACAACCGTAGAAGGAATGCAAGAAGTTGCTGACAAAGCAAGTCTTTCAGTCCAAAATTTACCACTATATTCAACAATCACAACATTCTCAGGCTTAAGAGCCACAGGAGAATCAGGTGACTTTGAATTAGGCCAAGTGAAAGATGCTCCAGGCTTCTTCAATTGTGCAGCTGTTGAATCACCGGGATTAACCAGTGCACCAGCCATCGCAATTGATATTAGTAAAGAAGTTGCTGAGTATTTAGACTTAGAAGTTAACCCAGACTTTAATCCGATTCGTAAGCGTCCTACTATTTTGATGGAACTTACTGATGAAGAAAAAGATGAACTCATTCAAAAAGATCCAGCTTACGGACGAATTGTATGCCGTTGTGAGTGGATATCTGAAGGTGAAGTCATTAGAGCTATCAATCACAAAATCGGAGCGAAGAGTTTAGATGGAATCAAGCGTCGGACACGTGCTGGATCAGGACGTTGCCAGGCTGGATTCTGTATGCCAAAACAAATTGACTTACTTATGAGAGAAAGAGGTCTTTCTCCTTATGAAGTTACTAAGTTTGGTAAAGGTTCAACATTAATCGTTGAACAAAATAAAGATTCATTTATGGAGGACCAACATGAACACAATTAATAGACAACTTGTGATTATTGGTGGGGGTCCGGCTGGATTATCTGCGGCTGTTGCAGCCTATGATCAAGGTGTTAAAGACATCTTAGTTATTGAGCGTGATAATCGTTTAGGCGGAATCTTAAATCAATGTATCCATAATGGTTTTGGCTTAACTCATTTTAAAGAAGAATTAACCGGACCTGAATATGCGTACCGTTTCATGAAAATGGTCGAAGAAAGAAGAATTGACGTTTGGTTAAATTCAATGGTTATTAGTTTGACTAAGGAAAAAGAAGTTTCAGTTATTAATGATGAAAAAGGATTTGTTCATATTCAAGCTGAAGCAATTATCCTGGCTATGGGATGTCGTGAAAGACCTCGTGGTGCACTAAATATTGCTGGTTCAAGACCGTCAGGTATTTATACGGCTGGAACAGCACAACGCTTAGTTAATATGGAAGGTTTTATGCCTGGCCGAGAAGTCGTTATTTTAGGTTCGGGAGATATTGGATTAATCATGGCTCGCCGTATGACTTTAGAAGGTGCTAATGTTAAGATGGTGTGTGAATTAATGCCATATTCGGGAGGCTTAAAGCGTAATATCGTTCAATGTTTAGACGACTTTGATATTCCATTACGTTTATCACATACAGTCGTTAGTGTTCATGGAAAAGAGCGTCTTGAAGGAGTGACAATTGCGAAGGTTGATGAAAACTTTAAAGCAATTGATGGAACTCAAGAATATGTTGAATGTGATACCTTGTTATTATCAGTTGGTCTTATTCCAGAAAATGAACTGACACGACTAGTGATTGATGATATGTATCCAATGACTCGTGGACCAAGAGTTGATAATAACTTTGAAACTGAGGTTGATGGAATCTTTGCGTGCGGAAATGTTTTGCATGTTCATGATTTAGTTGACTTCGTTACTCAAGAATCAATGATTGCTGGTAAAGCAGCTGCTAAATATGTCTTAGATGGGCCACAAACAAAAGGCGAAAGCTATGACATTAAGACTGGACCTGGAGTTCGTTATAGTATTCCGTTAACGGTTAATAAAGACTTTTCAACTCCACAAACAGTTCGTTTCAGAGTTAAGGATGTGTATCGTGATGCATTTATAAGTGTAAAAGTTGGCGATAAAGAAATTCAAAAACGCAAGAAGCGAGTTGTTGCTCCTGGAGAAATGGAAGCAGTCGTTTTAGTTCCAAAACAGTTTGAAAATATTGATGCCTCAGAAATAACGATCAGTATAGTGGGGGAGTAGTATGATAAAAAAAGAAACGTTTACTTGTATCGGTTGTCCAATAGGTTGTACTCTTGAAGTAACAATGCATGATTTAGAAAATATTGTTGTTGAAGGAAATTTATGTGCTATTGGTGATCGATATGGTAAAAAGGAAATAGTATCACCAGTTCGTATGGTGACAAGTACCGTCTTAGTTGATGAGGGAGTGGATTCACTTGTACCAGTTAAGACAGATAAAGAAATCAATAAAACTTTAATGGTCGAGTTAGCTAGAGCACTGGCTGGCGTTAAAGTTAAAGCACCTGTCCATATAGGAGATGTGCTTGTTGAAAACATCTTAGATAGCGGAGTCAATATGATTGCGACATCTGAGGTATTAGGAAAGGAATAAAGATTGAGCTCAATCTTTAAATAACCCAAAAGGAGGAAAAAACATGGGTAAATATGTAATTGCACTAGATGCTGGGACTACCAGTAACCGTACTATCGTCTTTAATAAGGACAGAGAAATCGTTTCGGTTGCACAAAGTGAGTTCACGCAAATCTATCCAAAACCAGGCTGGGTCGAGCACGACGCAACTGAGATTTGGGCTACACAATCGGGGGTTTTAAACGAAGCTATTGCTAAAGCTGGTATTCGTCCTGAAGAAATTGATTCTTTAGGTATTACAAACCAACGTGAAACTACGGTCGTTTGGGAAAAAGACACTGGACGTCCAATCTACAATGCCATCGTATGGCAATCTCGTCAAACTTCTGATATCTGTGACAAGATGAAAGAAGATGGTCTTCTAGAATATGTTAGAGATAACACTGGTCTAGAAATTGATGCTTATTTCTCTGCTACTAAGATTCGTTGGATCTTAGATCATGTTGAAGGTGCTCAAGAGCGCGCTGAGAGAGGCGAACTATTATTTGGTACTATCGACACTTGGTTAATCTGGAAGTTAACTGATGGTGCAGTCCACGTTACTGACTACACTAACGCTTCTAGAACAATGATTTATAATATTAAGAATCTTGAGTGGGATAAGAAACTTCTTGAATACTTAAGAATTCCTGAAGCGATGCTACCAGAAGTTAGAAATTCATCTGAAGTTTATGGTGAAGCTAACATTGGTGGACATAAAGTTCCAATTGCTGGAGCTGCTGGTGACCAACAAGCTGCTTTATTTGGACAAACTTGCTTCAAGCCTGGTATGGCTAAGAACACTTACGGAACTGGGGCATTCTTATTAATGAATACTGGTGAAAATGCTGTTGCTTCTGAAAATGGACTAGTTACTACTATCGCAGTAGGTGTTGACAATAAAGTTGAATATGCACTTGAAGGATCTATCTTCGTAGCTGGTGCTGTTATCCAATGGTTACGCGATGAGCTGAAGATTGTTGAAGCTTCTCTAGACACTGAATACTTCGCTGAAAAAGTTGAAGACAATGGTGGCGTATACATCGTTCCAGCATTTACAGGCTTAGGTGCTCCTCACTGGGACGCTTATGCTCGTGGAGCTATCTTCGGTTTAACTCGTGGTGCTAACAAGAACCACTTAATCCGTGCTGCTCTTGAATCAATCGCATTCCAAACAGCTGATATCTTATTAGCAATGGAAAAAGACTCTGGTGTTAAACTAGCTGCTCTTCAAGTTGATGGTGGAGCATCAATGAACAACTTCTTAATGCAATTCCAATCAGACGTTCTTGACACAATCGTTCGTCGTCCTAAGAACACTGAAACTACAGCTCTTGGAGCAGCAATGCTTGCTGGACTAGCGACAGGATTCTTTGCTAGTAAAGAAGAATTAGCTGAAACTTTCGAAATGGATAAAGAATTTACTCCTAATATGGAAGCTGCACAAAGAGATCGCCTCATGAGAAACTGGCATAAAGCTGTTAAGCGTTCTCTTGAGTGGGAAAAAGACGAAGAATAATTTAACCTTCACTTTTGAAAGGTAGGCATTAATTGTCTGCCTTTTTTTTGTTATAATAGGAGTTAGGAAAGAGGGATTTTTATGCCAAAGAATTATTCATCATTACTTTATACAGTTCATATCGTTGCGGTTATTATAGTTAACTCATTATTAGGAGCATTCAGTGCTTCAGTAGATACAAACAATTCAGGAGCTATTGCGATGGCTGTTGTCTTGGCTGCTTTTGTCTTGTTTATGATTTTTAAGAGTATTCAATTTGTTGATACTAAAGAAAGACACATTGTCCTTTGGGGAGGGCTATTAATTGTTGTTCTTGGCTCAATCTTAGTTCAGATCCTGACCAAGGATACAGATTTTGGACGATTTTCAATTGTGGGTAGTATCTTAGTTGCTTTTGCGGTTAACTATTTTGGAACCAGATATATTGAATCAAAAAACTAAATGTGATAAGAATTTAAGTAAAATTTCGCTCTAAAAGAGAGCGTTTTTTTAAAATGAAAACTTCATAAAAATAGTGTGTTAAGTGTTGGTTATGTTTGACTAGTGTTTATGCATATGTTAAACTTACCTAGCAAGTTGAGGTGAAAACATGGCGACTAAAGATAATAAAATAATTTTGGTTTGCACAGAATGTTTAAACCGAAATTACTCAACCACGATTAATAAGAAAACACATCGTGAAAGAATGGAAATAAACAAATTTTGTAAGCATTGTGGAAAACACACCTTACATAAAGAAACGAAATAGGGAGGCAATATGTTAGATTGGTTTTCCATAGAAGGAATAAAAAAAGAAGTTAAAGGTAGAATTCGCTGGCCAAAACCAAAGGAAATGGTAGAAGATTCAAAAACTGTTATATCGTTTATTGTGATATTTGCGGTATTCTTCGTGGTTGTTGACTTTGGGCTAGCTGCATTACTCGGACTCATTGGATTAGGAGCGTAGAGCATGTCAGAATTAACAAAACAATGGTATGTTGTAAATACCTATGCCGGCCATGAAAATCGCGTCAAAGAGAATCTAGAGCGTCGTGTCGAGTCTATGGGGATTGAAGACAACTTGTTTACAATTCTAGTGGCTGAAGAAGAAGAAATTACATTTAAAAATGGTAAAGCGGTTAAGAAAATGAAAAATCTTTATCCGGGTTATCTTTTTGTAGAGATGATTATGACGGATGATGCTTGGTATGTCGTTCGTAATACACCAGGGGTAACTGGATTCATTGGATCTTCAGGTGGAGGAGCCAAGCCGTTCCCAGTTTCTCCGGATGAAATTGAAACAATCTTAAGACGCATGGGTCTTAGTGATAAGAAAGTGGTCGTCGACTTTGGTGTGGGCGAACATGTTCGAATCTTAAATGGACCGTTTAAAGCTATGGAGGGCGTCGTTGAAACAATGAATGATGATGCTCAAAGTGCGATGGTTTTAATTGTCTTGTTTGGTCGAGAAACACCAACTGAGATAAGTTATAACGACTTAGAAAAATTAGTATAAAGCCACTGAGTTGGCTTTTTTTCTTATGAGGTATGTATGAATTTAGTAGAACAGAAAGTATTAGACGAAGCAGTTATTGTTGATGATCATATTATTTTAGTTGATTCGTTTTTAAATCATCAAATTGATGTGGAGTTAATTTTCGAAATCGGGAAATTATTTCATGATTATTTTAAGGAGCATCAAATTAATCGAATTATCACCTGTGAGGCTAGTGGAATTGGAATTGCGGTAGTGGTAGCTCATTATTTTAATGTGCCAATGGTCTTTGCTAAGAAGAATAAGAGCTTAAATTTAAAGGATGATTTATATACATCAAAAGTTTTCTCTTATACTAAACAATCGACGTCTTCTTTTAATATTAAAAAAGAGTTTGTTAATGAGGGAGACAGAGTTTTAATTATTGATGATTTTTTGGCTAATGCTGAGGCAACTCGTGGTTTAATTGATATTGTTAATCAGGCTAAGGCATCCGTCGTTGGAATTGGGATTGTGATTGAAAAGGGATTTCAGCCTGGTGGTCAGTGGTTAAGAGATCGAGGGTATGATTTACACTCACTGTGTATTATTGATAGTATTAAGAACTCTCAAATCAAGTTGAGAAATGAGTCTGTGATATAATGTTTTTTGTGAGGAGAGTTTATTGTGGATGAATTTAAACCGCTTTCGTTGGAGGCAATGGATGAATTAATGCCATTCTTTGAGCAGAAGGAATCATTGTTTTGTGATTATAGTATTGGTGGTCGTTTTATGTGGCGCGAATACTTTCAAATGGAATACATAATTGTGGATGAAACATTAATTATTAAAAATATTGATGATGGTAAATTGTTTTTTGAGCTACCTGTTGGAAACAACTGGCTTAAAGCTTTTGCGTTTATCTGGGATTATTGTAAGAAACATCGTGAACAATTAAGGTTTGCGATACTGGACACTGATGATGTTGCTGTGTTAAGGAAGTATTTCTTTAAAATGAGACTATCGTATGAGCGGGGTTGGTCTGATTATATTTATGCGGCTGAGCCGTTTAAACTTTTTAAGGGGAAAAAGTACAATAAAAAAAGAAACCACTTAAATGGTTTCCATAAAGCTTACCCAAATCATAGTGTTGAAGAACTTAATGAGGATAATCTGGCTGAACTTCGGAGTTTCTTTGTTGACTATCGTAACCGACATAGCAAGGAAAGTCCTGTCTATATTGAAGAAAATAATCGAGTCTTGGAAGTTCTGGACCATCTAGATTATTATAAAATGTTTGGATTGATTCTGAGAGTTGATGGGCAGATTATTGCGTTCTCAATGGGAGAAAAAATTGGTGAAACCTTATATGTTCATATTGAGAAAGCTGAGACAGATTATCGTGGTGCTTATACAAAGATTGCCTATGAGTTTGCGAATTGGTTTGTTGATGAGTCAATTAAATGGATTAATCGCGAAGAGGATACCAATGATATGGGTCTTCGTCAATCAAAATTCAGTTATAAACCGGATATGATTGCTAACAAATATATGTTAGAAGTCTTACCTCGTAAAATAGAGACATTGCTCATGTGATTGAGCTTTATCAAATGTATAATCAAAGATGTTCAGGTGCTTTAAGGCTTGGACATCTTTTATATTTTGGGTAGCACATTGTCTAATGAAGGCTCCTCTGGCTGCTTTGGCATAGGTTGATTTGACTTTCCCATTGTCTAAAAAAACAATATCGATTATGTTTAGGCCTTCGATGAGTTGACGATACTCATTGGATGCGACATTAATGATGAGTTCGTCTTTTAAGAAATTTTGGACAATTGGTTTCCAATAGTCTACTAGATTAATATCGTTTAATTTTTTCATAAAGTCTAAACGATGATCATAAATTATCGTGTCTACGGTGCTTAATCCATAGAGTGCTGAGCCTATGATTAAATGTTCTCTTAGATAGTTAACATTGATTGTTTCGATGTTAAGATTTCGAAAAGATTCACCTTGATAGACATAACCTGCTGGTCCTAGTGGAACTGGTTTTTTGATGAC
>LSQX01254633.1_pt2 | contig 21278 bp, 23 predicted proteins | sample 654561 | NCBI WGS metagenome assembly LSQX01 (sample SAMN04489861, study PRJNA283612) | anaerobic digester metagenome | isolation source: 4 biogas reactors fed with cattle manure at either 37C or 55C with and... | place: Denmark: Kongens Lyngby | collected 2014 | reverse complement strand
TCCCAGATTAACTCAGTGGCGTTTGTTCATTAGCTTATTTAGCGGCCAAACTAAAAAAATGAATTGCGCACAGGTCTATCCTATTTTTATAATAGACATTAGGCGTTATTTTAGCAATGGAAAATTATTGTGTATTTCGTGCCGAGAAGTAGTTGTTAACTAGTGAAAACCGTGTAGCCTCGTATTGGTTAGGGCAGAAAAAGTAGTTATTTCGTGCTGTGCATAATTGTGCCTAAAAGTCTAATTTATAGTATATTCAGGCTCTATATTTATATTTTTACATGACTTACAAAACAATTAAAAAATAGTTAATTATTTGCAATGTTTATTTAGCATGGATATATAGATTGATAGGTAAAATTTTACCCTTAATATGAGAGAGAGAAGATTGGTGGGCCCGATCGGATTTGAACCAATGACCAACAGATTATGAGTCTGGCGCTCCACCTAGCTGAGCTACGGGCCCAACAGTTTTACTCGTATATTGCTATCCCAAACCAGATTTAAACGTTTTCTGCGTTAAATAGAAATAACCAACCGGTAAAACGGCAAAGACAGTAAGCGAATAACTAAAAGAGAGAACAAATCATGACCATACAAGTGACAGCATCTACTGCATGAAGGAAAAACGGCTAAAAAAGACAACTATGCGATTACTATAGAGAAATTGGATTAGGGTTTACCTAACCATTTCCCATGCCAAGCAGAGTACATGTTTAAGCACTCTTTCTGGTAGGATTCTTCGCTTTCCTCTTTAAGGCAACTAGCAAGGTCCAAGTTATGCGCCAACTCCGCTTTAGCCTCTTGGAGCAACGTTTCGACGTCATCTAACATATCATTTCCGCCAGAAGCGTAATCTTTTGCTGCTTGTCTTAAAAAAAAGCGTTTTTCTTTGATTAACTGGTTAATTTTGCCCTCACTCATACATTAGCACCAGCATGCAAATGTCAACTGAGCACATTTTAACGTTGTGTTCTCTCCCAGTGGTAAAGATACTCCTGAGCGTAACCCGCATATTGCCCAAAGTACGCCCTTGCAAAGTCACCGATTTTGAGGTACTCACAATTAGTCAGGGTTGAGCGGTTATGGAGACTCCGAACAAGCTCTGCGGGAAGTCTATCTGCATAGTGGTTTAGGACGGCCCGTTTCACCCAGACATCAATAGGGAACGCCTCGGTCTTATCCAGCGAAAACAGCAACACACAATCCGCAACTTTCAAGCCAACACCCATAAACTCCAGCAGCTTTGAGCGCGCCTCAAGATACGACAGCTGCCTTAAACTGTTAAGATCAAACTGCTCGTCAACGATTTTTTGAGCGGTTGCTTTAACATATTTGGCTCTGAAACCTAAACTGCATTCCCTCAGACCTCTCTCGCTTGCTAATGCCAACTTCTCAGCGCTTGGAAAGTGATAGAATTTTTTTCCGTCAAACTCACATTCCTCTCCGAACCGAGTAGACATTTTTAGTAACATGTTTTCTATAGCTGGGATGTTTTTCTGAATTGAACATATGAAACCGATGAGGCAATTCCATGGGTCCTGCCGCAATAGACGAAGCCCTGGATATTGCTGCAATGCAGCATGGATATATGCATCTCTATCAATGTAGCAGCTTATATCCGCTAAATTGTCATCTAACCGGAAATAGTGACGAACAAAACCTTCGTCCACACCCTCAAACTCGAGTTCGCAGTCGCACTGGCGGATCTTGATGATTTTATCGCCCACAACGCCGTACCACCAATCACCCATTTTTCTCCAACGGAAAACTTGACCACAGCAAAGAGAAAAATCGAGATCAAACGCTACATCAAAACGCATAGCCTACTGTTGCTCCATGAACTTCTCTGGCTTAGGTACTTCAAGCGCTAAACCCTTGCGTTGCCGTAGTTCAGCGATGACTTCAGCTGCGAGTTTCTGCGGCATTTTTTCCCAGTGATCAAAAAGTGACTGCCAAACCGCCCTGCCCGACGTTGCTGAACGCATTTCCTTGGAGAATCCGAAGGTCTCTACCACAGGAATATAGCCGGTGATCTGCGTTAGTAAGCCTTTCTGGACAAAATCAGTTACTTTTCCCCGTTTAGTTTGTAGAATGCGTGAGGATTCGCTAGAAAATTCGGAAGCGACAGTTATTATGATCTTGTAGATTGGCTCGAGCAACGTAGGGTCAGCGGTCAGAAAGCTTGCAAAAACTGCTTTGCCGACACCGCGCATTACCTCCGAGTTGCCAACTGCGCCAGCGGCGAGTTCCAAGTCAATTAGGTTTACTTGGATATAGCGTATTGGTTCACCGCATAGCGGTCCCGCTTTACAGGCGTAATCGAACCCCAAAATTATTGCCTCAAGCACATCCTTTGATAACATCTCGGTTTTAGCTTTGTAATCAACCAGCGTATTGCGCTGTTGGTCAAGCGAAAGTATCGTGCCCCTGTGTTCATCCATGTAGGCGCCGTGCTGTTGCTTGGGCTTAACCTGAATCCAGAAACTGTTTTGCTTGTCCGGGCTCTTAGATAGCGCGGTTGCCCCGTTCTTCTGGATGGTCTCCATGTACACAACCCGAGGCGACGATACATCCACTTCTACGCACTTATCCCTCAACTGGTTAATCGCAACTTCAAGATGTAACTCGCCCATGCCGCTAAGTAGGTACTCCCCTGTATCCTTATCCACTGCAGCCTTAAGGTTCGGGTCCTCAGCCGACAGCTTCTTAAGACCCTTCTGCAGCGCTTTGATATCCTGGGGGTTCTTTGGTTCCACAGTCAACGTAACAACGGGTTCGGAAATGTAGGTGATGGCTTCAAAAGGCATCATACCTGACTCCTGTGATAAGTCAACCAGTGTATGCCCGGCTGAGACTTTATCTGCCAGTGTAAGCGTAGCTAAGTTGCCAGCCGATACCTCGGGCAGCTCTTCGCGCATCGCACCCATATCAACCGAGACGGCTTTAACTTCTATCTCGCTAAAACCTTCGATTACACGCAGTTTGTCGGTTTTTTTTATTTTTCCCGAGAAAAGCCTACCCGATGCAATCGTATCGCCTGCTCCATCGGCATACACGTTAGTAACGAACATAACCGCTGGGCCGTCGTCACTACAAGTCATCAATGATATGCCCACTTGAGAGTTCAAGCGGCCGGCCCATATACTGCCAATACGGTAACCCTGCGCCTCCCGTGGGTTAGGCACAGATCCAACAGCCATTTCGAAAATAGCTTCATAGACTGGCATAATTTTCTTGAGTTTGGCACTGTCGCCATTCTTGTAAGCTTTGATGATATCCGAAAACTTGACGCCACGCTGCTTCGCCATATCTACTGTGAAGCCCCAGCCGTACAATGCCGCGCCGAACGCCACATTTCCTTTTGCTGGGCTGATCTTCCACAGCGTCTTATACTGGTTTTCAGCATAGAGCTCGATTAGGTCGTTGAAGGTGCCGATTATGTGGTCTAGTTTCCTCTGGAGCTGCTCTTCGTTTAGTTGGAGCTCAGTAATTAGGCGGTCGATTTTGTTTATGAAAAGCACTGGCCGAACGCGTTCTTTGAGTGCTTGGCGCGTGAGAATCTCGGTTTGCGCCATAATTTCCTCGACTGCATCTACAACAACAACTACACCATCGATAACACGAAGCGCGCGGGTTACCTTGCCTGTGAAATCCACGTGCCCGGGTGTGTCAACCAAGTTGATGACGTATGATTCGCCATTTTGCTTGTAGAGCAACGTGATATTGGCGGTTTTTAAAGTAATCTTGCGCTTCTGCTCTTCCTCAAGGTAATCAAGCACTCGAGCCACGCCTGCCATCTGTGGTGAAAGCAACCCAGCGCCCACCAGAAGTGAATCCGCAAGTGTTGTTTTGCCGTGGTCGATATGTGCAATTATACCTATGTTGCGAACGCAGTCTTTGTTACCGATTAACTGCTGTATTTGACCAAATTGTCTGAACCGCGACATGTAAATCCACTGAGAACGGTATCCTTTGAAGAGTGGTGCCTATTATTCTTTTTACCACTTCTACCTTAGTTGTTGAAAGATAATACGTACATGCGGCGTGGAGGATCACCAAAGGTTGCGTCTAAATCAAATCGTCCAGTGCTGTTAAGTATGCTGTATACTGCCTGCTGGTTTAGAGGACTGCCATAATATATGGGAGTTGATTCATACTCATACAACAGCACGTATCGAGTGCCGTTTGTTTGGCAGTAACTGACGTAACTACATATATAGAGGCGGATAATACGAGTTAACGGCGGTATATTCTCAGATTTGACCTCTAATAAGCTACAGAGCACCATTTAGAGGGTTTATTTCATCCCAATGGATAGCATTACCACCAGACCCCCAAGCCAGCAATGCCACATAGGCTAAAACAAATATGATTATGGGAAATATTGAAGGGAGCAGATCGTTAACAAAATAGTAAGCGTAGTGTCTATTAAGTAATGCAATACTTACTCGTAGGTAATGAAAACTGCTATAGTTCCAATGTCGCAATTAACGAATGAGCCCTTTGCTTCTGTAATATGCTACCCAAAGTCAACACCAAGCGAAATGCAGGTCCGTATCGAAGAACTGCAACAGTTAGGTGTTGAAGTGGTTGAGTTCTATGGAAAAACTTCGGCGCACGCTTTACAGGTCTATGGTAAAGGTTATGTCGGAATAGTCGTGGTAGCACAGGTCGGAGGCGAAAGGTTGGCGCTTAAGATGCAGCGTGTTGATTCAAACCGTGAAAGCCTCGAACATGAAGCAAAACTACTTAGCAAAGCAAACACTGTCGGTGTCGGTCCCAGGTTTTTGGCGGTAACCAAGCATTTCCTCGTAATGGAACTCATAGAAGGTGGCTCACTTGAGGATTGGCTACAAACACACATTGACAAAATCGAGGTCAAAGCTATTGTAGAGGATATTTTGGAGCAATGTTATCGTCTTGATGAAATTAGTTTAGACCATGGTGAACTTAGCAAAGCACCCAAACATCTCCTAGTAAACAATTCTGATAAACCATACATCGTGGATTTTGAAACCGCAAGCACTATGCGTAATGCATCAAATGTTACGTCAGTTTGCCAGTATCTCTATCAGGGAAACAGCGAAGTATGTAAAGTAATCAGCAAAGTTTTAGGCAAAAGAAACTCGAATGAATTAGTTGCAGCTCTACGAAAATACAGAAAAAATAGAGGACGAAGTAACTTTGAAGACTTAAAAAAACAATGTCTACAATAATAAGCAGATTAGGCGATTACTTCATGTAGCCGTTTCTGCTTAACTGCCTCTTTAAGCTCAAGCGCAATGCGTCTACCCATGTACATGTTCCCACCGTAGCGTAAATAAGCGTATGGTGAGGAGCCTATGCCAACGTTTGTTCCTGCAACAATACGAGCAGAGATTTCAAAGCAATAAATTTTGAGATCATCAGTGATTACGGTTTCAAGACAAAAAGAACCAATAATTCCAGGGGGAGCAAGTTCAGCAGCTTTTTTCTGTACATTATCACCCATGCGCATAACTTCAGGTAATAGAGACTCACGTAGCACAATCGGAAAGTTTCCTACAACCGTGTACGTTGGGGCTATGCCAATTTCAAGTTGTTCTTGAGCGGGGATTTTACCAATACTATCCACAGCAGATTCATAGCGCCTGTCCATAGCAAGCAGTTCAACATCATCATTTATTATGCTGCTAAAATAGCTGGGATATACATTAACGCCTAAAACGTATTCTTGAAGATGAACTTTATCAATATCTTCTTTTGTTATTAAGCCGCGTTTGATCATTTCCTCAGCTTTGTCGTAGAACCCCTTAGGTGAGTTAGCCAAGAAATATCCTCTGCCGCCTTTGGCACCTTGGAGTTTAGCAATCACTAACCGATCGATGTCATCAGGTGAATTAAAAGTAGCGGGCAGAAAGAGCCCAGCTTGTCGTAACCATTCCTCCTGGCTTTTACGATTGGCTTCCCAATGAAGCAGTTGCCGGTTTCCCATCATGGGCACTTTTAGGTTATTAGTTAACTGTTCTGTACTCAGATACGCAGTGAAAGAACCATGAGGAATCAAAATGACATTAAGTTTGCGTAATCTTTCTTGCAGTTGCTCGTTTAGCAGTTCTTTGAAGTCTTCAACTATGATTAACTCGTCAACAAGTGGGTACTTTTGGTACATGATAGCATCTTTTTCTTTGCAGATGCAAACGGTTCGAAACCCCTCTTCTTTGGCGCCCTTGAAAATGTTTAGAGAACTATGGGAACCCAAAGTGCCGATCACAAGTTTTGATTGATCATACTTTTCGATGATTTTACCGGCTGCTTCTGCATCGATCATTCTAAGTTACCACGTCCATAAGTCTGCGCTCGTTAATTGCACGTTTAATTTCCATAGCTACACGTTTACCAGGTCCCACTTCAACGCCGTACTTGTATTTCATGTAAGGTGAGGTTGGTTCAACACATGGACACCCAGGGACTCGTGGGCTAACGTCGAAAATTCGGAAGTGGAGATCCTTAGTTACTGCTCCTTGGAGTGCAAAAAGACCAACCATGCCAGGAGGAAACTCTTTTTTACAGACAGATACCCATTTTTCACCTGCTTCAAAAACTTTTTCAAGCTGGCTTTCACGCATAGTTACACCCATATGACCGATTTCAATATTCTGTGTAGCTACATTGAGCTCCAACTGTTCTCTTGCTGGAAGGTCAAGAACACCATCTAGGTCTGTTTGAATACGACGATCAAAACCCAATAAATCTAATTCACCGGTTAAGATAGAATAGAAATAGTTAGCGTTAAATTTAGCACCTAATACGTATTCTTCGATAACAGACTCTTCCAATGCCTCGCGTGTAATGATACCTGCTTTGATACGTTTCTCAGCTTCATGCTCATACTCCTCAGGAGTAGAAGCATAGAAGAAAGCACGCTCAATAGTTCGACCTTTTTCAGCGACTTTGACAATCGCTGGGCGATCGATTTCTTTTGAAGACTTGAAAGCTTGAGGCATCTGGATGCCTGCTTCTTTAAGTAGCCAGAGTTGATTTTTTGGCGCTATACGCTCTTCGGTTTTCAGTAACCAACGGTTACCCATCAGTGGCACTTCGAAGTCCCGCTCGATTGCATCGTAACCTGCATAAACGCTGAAACTACGGTTGGGAACAAAAACAGTGTTTAATTCTTGAAGTTTCTTGATGATTTCAGGTTTAGATATATCGGAGAATTGGTCGAGGAATATGAATTTATCAAAAATTTGACGGTAGTATTGTGCGTAAGTTTTTTCTCTTCCTGTCTGGCATACGACAACAGTCTCAAAGCCTTCTTGCTTTGCTCCTGAAGCAATTTCAAGCGCTGAGTGACTGCCTAATACGCCTATACGGATTTTCGTTGAATCATATCCCATCAGTACTTGCTTAACCTTGTCTTGCATGCTCATACTTTTTCACTCATAAACGATTTATAATCGTCGATAACTTCTGGCAACTTTGGGCTGTTAAACAATGCCTTACCACTCATTTCATTGGCTACTGACATGTACATTTGACTAATGATTGTCTTTAGTTTGGGGTCAAGTTTAGGAGGCTGAGATTTGCAAAGTAATTTCCAGTCTTGAATACCTTTGATTTCTGCCGCCTTCTTAGCCTGCTCCAAGTCGTTGTACCATGCTGTTTTCTTGTAGTATTGCCGGGCAACTTCTTTACTGACGTGCACACCATCAAAGGTAAAACGGCATTCATCTAAAGTGCCCAATACATCAACAATCATAAGTTGCCTTTTTTCATCGAAAGCTAATTCGATTTTACCATCCTCATTCTTTAAACCTACATTAAGCGCAGCTCTAGTTATTGTCTCATCTGCCTTTAACAGCACCGACTTGATTTCAGCTAATTCGTCATCTGTTAAACCAGCAATCTTTTGCGCTTCAGACCAGGCGATATAACGATCCGTTTCTTCTAATTTTGTGCTTACATCAAAGATAGGGTCGTTAAGGGTTTCACCGGGTTGGGGCTGGTGATCTAAGCCAAGGTCAGCTGAAGTAACTTTGCCCTGTGTTAACTGTTTAAAAACCGATGAGCCTTCAGGCAAACCGTTGCGATAGATGATTTCAAGGGGAATCAAGTAATTTTTAAGCGAAGTAGTGTATTGACTATAGTCGTGAGTTACTTTGTTGTTAACAACACTTGTTTCAGGTTTGTATACGTTAACTAATGCTACATCCATAATATTTGTGGATTCTGACAAGTCGCTTACTCTAACAGCTTTGCCTTCAGAGGATACTAACCCTCGGTAATGAGTTTTTACACCCAGTTTTTCTAGCTGCTCAAAACAGTAAGCCCCCATCAAGCATAAGGCAGCACCTTTATGTTCAATGCTATCAGGCATTTCACCCCAATCAAAAACGCTATACCGATCAGAAAAGACAAACAATCCCTTTCCCATAGAAAGAGGGGTGGGTTCCTGGATTATCTGTAGATCTTTAACGCTGCCCAACTTCGGTTGCCTCAGTGCTGTAAATATTTCCTTTTGTACTTATATCGCTTTATCTACAGAACTACGTTTAACCACATTGATAGAGTTTCGTTTAACAAAAGTTATTTATCCTAAGCCATGCGAATTGGGCGTAATATATACCGTTAAAACTAAGATGGATAAAGGGAATAGTAGTTCAAGAGCAACTGCAACCAACCACTGTATCCAACAATAGAGTAACATTGCTAAATAATCACTTGGCAAAACTTGTCACTTATCTGACAATCATCAGTACCGCAATATTGATCCCTAACACGATAGCCACTATACTTGGTAACTCGATGTGGACTCTTGGACCCGAATTCCTACCGGCATATTTGGTGCCTCATGATTAGTACAACAACTATCGACAGTCTTCTAATGTGGATATGGATTAAGAAGGCTGGGTTAGTGAATCATGAACAAGAACAGGATATTGACTCAAAAAACAATTTTTAATTCTTTTAACAAGGAGAATAACCCAAAATTGGAAAATGTGACCTGATCTAGCAGCTAGCAGGTATAAACCAAAAAAATGATTAAGCCTTAACTGGTTATCTCAAGTTCTTCACAGATTCATTAGCCCTATCTAAATCCTTTCGCTTAGAATTCTGATAATTTTTAACGTTTGACAAGATTTCAGAGTCTTCAAGCGCTAAGATTTTTGCAGTTGCAATCGCTGCACCTTCAGGTTCAATCGTCACAACATTACCAATGCCACTAGGAACTCGAAGAGAAGAATAGATATCGACTCCGGCATATTTTTCCCCATAAGGCGGACAGGCAATTACTGGTTTGGTGGTGTTGCCATCGACAAAAGCGCTCAAAGCGTTTGAACGTCCAGCAACTGTAATGTAGATGACTTTTTCGGCTTCAAATTCCTTGAGAACCTCAAGTACAGTTAAAGGTGTCTTATGCGCAGAAGCGACCCGAAACTCGTAGATTACGCCGAGAAGCTTGAGGTACTTTGCGATTTCACGAGAAAAGTCTAGGTCACGATCAGAACCCATAACTATTATTGCTTTACCGACCATAACTATTCACAATAAAGTGCTTACTCTTTACGGTTTAATTAAAGTAACCGCTTTTTTAGTTGGTGGCATTCATCAATCACAGATGTTTATTATGAACTCCTTTCTGTTTTTGCTTGATTTCTATGACCCAGCAAATCATAAAAGAAGAAGAATTACTCAAGCAACTTATCGGCGAATGGCAAGTAGGGATAGCCATGAAAACCTCAGAAGAAAGAGTAATAACTGGCTGCGGTGAAATGTCTGCAGTTGACAAAGGGGCGAGTATAAATATTGAAATCAATGCTCGCATTGAAGGGCATGATGATTATTATGAAAATGACATATGGAGTTTCGACCCTGAAAAACGCCAAATACATTTTTTCAACATAACTCCAGAAGGAGAAATCCGAGACCATGTTGGCAAATGGAAGGACGATACTTTTCTTGAATTAAAATGGCGTGGAGGATTTGAAGACCAAGAAAACGAAGAAATCATACACGCCAAATGGGTTACTAAAGATCAAATTGAAATTCGAAAAACTCATTATACACATGGTAAAAAGTTAATGATTACAGATTATGTGTTTAAAAGAAAAGAATCTACCCAAGCAATTTAAGCAGTGTTTGAGTTAAATTCTCTGCTGCAACCTGCAATTCAGGACTTAATTCCTCTCCGAACTCCATCGTCTTTGGCTCTATCAGCAGCAAGCGGATCTTTGCTCCAGTCGATTTTTCTATGTATTCACAGAAGAGCCTTAACGGCAGTCTATGCGACGAAACGGCAGAAAACACCGCAACCTCTGTCACTTTAACAAGATCGGCGTCACCAGGTTTACGACCTAAAACGGCAGCATCTATTAGAAGCACATGAGAAGGCTTAAACTCCTCGATATCCAAAAGATATCCTTCAGGAACCATTTCGCATTCAAAAAGACCCACATTACTGGGCAGTTTACCCTGCAACCCTGCGAGAACTTTTAGACCCACATTGTCGTCTTGACGAATCGGGTTACCAACGCCTACTACGACAACACGTTTTTTATCAGCTAACCAATCTTTCAAATCTTTCTCAACAGTATCAGCCATAAGAGATCAACCAAAAAACAAACATACAAAAACATAAAGGTTACAAGAAGAAAAAACAAAAAAGAGTTAGAGACCTAACGGCTCAATCTACGTATTAACTGTTTCTGGGAGTCGAAAACTTCCACAGTAAGAGGCATTTGGCCGACTGCTGTATGTGTTGCACATCCAAAACATGGATCATATGCGCGAAATGCCATTTCAACCATGTTAAGAATACCCTCTTCGACTTTACCATTATGGATTAACCCTTTTGCCGCATCTCGGATGCTCATACATATCGACGGATAATTGTTGGTTGTGGCAACAATCATGTTAACGTCTGATATCAAAGCATTTTTATCAAGAGTATAGTGGTGAATCAGTGTTCCTCTTGCGGCTTCAACGATGCCCACACCTTCAGTTGGTGCACCTGGTTTATTGCGTACGTTTGTGCTAGTGATTTCTGAGTCTTTAACGAGTTCCATAGCCCGTTCTGTTGCATACAATAACTCAATGAGTCTTGCCCAATGGAATGCAAGGGTGCTATGAACAGGTTTACAGCCAAAAGTCTTGTACATTTGATCGTATTCTGCCTGTGCTAACGGAGTTGCCATACCTTCAGAAGCATTCAACCGACCCAAGGGACCCACACGGTAAATACCATTGTCTGCACCGGCAGTCAGTCCTCTCCAACCAACAGCTTTTAGGTATGGAAATTTGCTGTAGGTCCATTCTTCAACGTGTTCGCCGATATGGTTGAGGTAGTCTTGTGCATCGAACTTTAGGAATTCTTGACCTTTAGGATCAACTACTCGGACTTTGCCGTCATAAAAATTCACTTTGTTATTCTTATCAACTAAACCCATGTAATACGTTGGCATACTGTATGTCTGGCTCTTGATTAAACCTACATATTTGGCGTTGTTAAGTACAACGTCATGGAAGAGTTTAAGTGTAAACTGAGCAAAGTCTTGACATGAGGCGGCCATACGTTCGATTTCTTGACGATTAGCTTCGTTAAGAGGCTTAGAGATTCCACCTGGTAATCCACAAACAGGATGAGTTGCTTTGCCACCGATGATCTCAGTGATTTTTTGACCGTATGCACGGTGTTTTATGACATCTTTGGCTACATCCATACCTGCTTTTTCGATTACCCCTAGAATATTTCGTTTTTCCGGTGGAGCGTCTATACCAACGATGAAATCTGGACCACCTAAGTAGTAAAAATGAAGTGTATGGTCATATACGATATAAGCCATATACATGAGTTCACGGAGTTTCTTAGCTGCCGATGGCGGTTCAACAGTAAACGCTTGGTCTAATGCTTTAGTTCCAGCAAAGTGATGTGCAACTGGGCAGACACCACAGATGCGGCTGGTTAGCTGTGGCATTAACTCTGCTTTTCGGCCAATACAGAATTTTTCGAATCCACGAAATTCTGGAATTTTAAGATAAGCATTTTCAACGTCACCTTTTTCATTGAGGAATATGGATACGTTTCCATGTCCTTCAAGTCTGGTTATTGGATCAATTAGGATTTCTTTCATTTTTTAATCACCTTTCGTTTGAGGATAGAAGCTGGTAAACTATACATGTAAAATGTTCCAGCCGGGTCTTTGACTTGATTAATCAATTCTTCAATTTCTTTCTCTGTATACGTCTCTTTGCCTTCAACGCCGTCGTAACCCAATATTGATGCTAAAGCAGAAATCATGGCGGCACCCTGCTCTGGAACATTAGGGGCTTTTCCTCCACAGCCTGTACAAGGCATATTAACATTTAGACATTGCGCACCACAACCGCTTCTTGTTGCAGGCCCCATACAGAGTATACCTTGTTCAAGAAGACAAATATCTGGATCGGGTGATTTTTCGTATACACGATAGATTTTACCGATTTTTTTGTTATCACGTTTGCGTGGGCATTCATCACAGACTGCTTTAAGCGGTGCTAGCACTGAGCCTTTTGGGGGCAAATTATTGCTTGCAATAGCATCTATAGCTGCCGCGATTAGCTTAGTTGGTGGTGGACATCCTGGAAGGTAGTAGTCTACATCAACTGTTTGATCGAGAGTCTTAACTGTGTCATAGAATTCTGGGAGTTTCAATGTACCCTCTTTAACACAAGTTTCCGTCTTTGGTGTGACACCATTGGGGTTGACAGTTGACCTGTCTTTTATGTAAACCTGATCGAAAACCTCAGCTTTATCGCTGAGGTTCGCTAACCCAGGAACGCTACCTTCATGTGCACAGGAGCCAAAAGCAACCAGTGTCTTGGATTTTTGTCGAAGCATTGTAGCCATGTGTTCTTGTTCACTATTTCGGATTGAACCATTAAAGAAGGTAATATCGATGTGTTTGTCCGGCATTACCTCAACATCTTTATATTTTATGTCCATTGCAACAGGCCAAAACACTATATCAGCCATCTGAACTACATCTAGGATTTTTTCATTTAGGTCTAAGACGGCGACCTCACAGCCGCCGCAACTTGCAGCCCAGTAAAAGGCTATTTTTAGCTTGCTTTTGCTCATGGTTTATTTTGCTCCTTAATGTCGAATTGTTTTGTTATTTTTTGCGGGTTTACTCGAAGCTCGCCGAAGGCTAACTCTTCAGGGGTCATACCCATGGCTAATCCGAGCAATTGTGGATAATGGAGAATTGGAATGCCATAGACCTCGTTAAAAGTTTTCTCTATACGCAACTCGTTTGTATCGTACATTATGTGACAAAACGGGCATATAGTGATTAATGCTTGCGCATCTACCATCTTTACGTGATTGAGTTTTTCACGGGCTAATTGCAACGCAACCTTATCGCTTACCCCAACACTGGGTGCACCACAGCATTCAGTTTCACCTATGTAGTCTAAACAGGTCGCACCCGTTGCTTCGATTAACATTTTTAGTGTTTGTGGATCTTCAGGGTCGTCGAAGCCAATGTATTTTTTGGGTCTTAATATATGGCAACCGTTATGTTCAGCAACTTTGAGTTCAGTTAAAGGCCTGGTTACAGACTCTTTGATTTTGTCTATACCCACGTCTTCTCGAAGTAACTGTAAAAGATGCTTGACTTCCACGGTACCTTTGAATTCTAAACTAACTCTTTTTAAGTGTGAATTGATTTGTTCACGTTGCTTTTTGTCTTCTTTTAGTATTTTATTAACTTTTTTGAGTGTTCCAGCGCATCCTGGGCAGAGTGTAAGTATGTTTAAGCCTTGCTGTTCTGCCATTGCCAAATTCTTTGCTGCTAAGATAAGCATGGTTTCGTGGCTAACTGGATCAAAGGGTAACCCACAGCAGTTAAACTCTGGCATCTCAACCAACTCCACACCGAGCTTAGATAGGATTTTGCGGGATGAAATCTCGAAGGATGCCACTCGATAGGGAATTGCGCATCCTAAGAAGATGAGGTATTTATTAGTCATTTTTGGTCTCCCCACTGTTGGATGCGGTCAAAGAATTTTACGCCTCTGAGCACCTTCCGTATGGTTTCAGGATTTCCTTTTGGCAACGGCGGAAGACCTTGGGATACACGTTTTTTTATTCTTAATTCTGGAATCATGTAAGCGTAACCTGTTTCGATTAAGCTTTGGGCTTGGTCTTTGAAGACTTGGGGTATACATCCTTTCTCAGCAGCAAGATTGCGAAACACACGTATAACTGCTGCAACTTCTACGTCTTGCGGGCAACGGTCAGTACAAGTAAAACATGCTGCACACAACCAGAGTGTATCACTGTTTAATACGCGGTCTTTTAATCCAAGTTGCGCCATGTGGATAAGCGTTCTGGGTCTATAAGTGTCGCTGAATCGTGCGATAGGACAATCTGAAGTACATGTGCCACATTGGAAACACCGCAGGATGTTTTCTGCGCCATGAATCTTTTGGAGTTCATACTTAAATTTAGGATCAAACTCAGAAGCTCTGATGGGTTCCTTACCCTGCTGGGCTGATTTAGTTGTTACCTCAGTCATAAAGGACACCTAGATTAATTGAATTAGGCACTAATGGTGCTTTTGTTCAGAATGCTTATACCGATTAGATAAAGGTTGGCAACAGAGAAGTTGATTTTTACATGATATTTGATTATATAGGCTTTGCAGGTTAATCAGCGGTCAGCAAAGCCTTTTGCTTAACACAATGTAGAATATCAGACATATGAGAAAGTTTACTGTCAAACAATAGAAAGAAAAACAAAGAAGCCATGACTACATGATGGGTTAGTTTGCAACAAAAGAATATAAACCACCTTGTAAGTCAAGGAACGTAAACTAAATTTATGAAGTTAGTCAAGAAACCTTGACAAGAAGTCTTTTAAACAAAAAAGTCACCAGAAAATACAGGTGAAATAATGAATAAAACAGTGTCCAGCCTGATTCTTTTATTATTAGTCGCTACCGCAATATTACTAATCATTTCATGCATAATGTCAAAAGCAACGTTACCGTCCCCATTTCTCATCGCAGCCACAATCGTATCAATGGTAGCACTCTGCGGCGCAATATTTTCACTCTATGTCGAGAATAAAACAAAACGACAATGTTAGAATCAATACACTCTCAGACCAATTATTCTGTACATTGTCGTAAATTACGGAGTTCATCTATTGTCTTATTAAGAACCAACACTTCTTTGAAAACATCAACTGCAGAAACAGGCAAACAAACAACCACTTTTCCAAGATAAGGGTGCCTAAAACCAAATGCCTTTGTCGCTTCGTCACTTAGAGCAATATATAGATTGGTTATTCGCCAATTAGACATGTCTAAATCGGCGCTGTTCACTTCACCTAATTCAAAATGGTCAGATGTTAATGCCTTCTTCCAAAATAATTTAGTAATTTCAACCATAAAACGAACTCCCCTAGAAACGTTTCAAGCGTTGTTTATATCTATTTTTAGAAGCATTTTTTACTTTCTAATAACTTAAGTTATGGTCGGCGAATTTTTTGTCAGCATCTCAAACTGGAACTAACTACAGGAAACTCACTCCTGAAGAAGAACAAGTTATAGTTAACAAAGGTACCGAGGTGCCCTTCACTAGCAAGTACTATGCGTTTTGGGGAAAAGGAACCTATATCTGCAAACGTTGTGGCGCCAAACTTTACCGTTCTGAGAACAAATTTGAGGCTGACTGCGGTTGGCCAAGTTTTGATGATGAGATCCCCGGGGCAGTTAAACGGTTACCAGATTCCGATGGGTTAAGAACCGAGATTCAATGCGCCAATTGTGGCGCTCATTTAGGCCATGTCTTTGCTGGGGAAAGACTCACTGAAAAGAACATGCGTCACTGCGTTAATTCGTTATCGATGGATTTTATTCCAGACAAATAACAATAGGTTGTTTTTCTCGCGAAAGAGTTATAGAATTACTGTAGTAATTATTAGTAAGGATAACAATTATGTCTACACTTGAGTCGCCAATTGAATCTACCGCCGATTTCTTTGGGGTACCGCTTGCTAATATTATAGAAATTATCATCATCATCATCTTTGCAGTCTCAATTGAAAGGTTAGTGGCAAGATACCTGAGCCGTTTCGCAAAACGTACAAAACTAGAAGTCAACGTTGCTAACAATTTAGCGTTAACTTTCCGAGTACTAGTATTAATCGCCACAACTATCGCTATCAGTCGTGTAGGCGGTTTAAGTGCAGAATGGATAATTTCCATATCAGCTATCGGAGCAGCAGCAATAGGTTTTGCTTCCCAGAAAACTATAGGTAACTTCGTCGCAGGCTTATTTTTGATTGCAGTTAGACCTTTCAGAGTAGGCAACTACGTCCGTATTGGCAATATAGAAGGTATCGTTTCTGAAATCAACATAAACTACACCAAGATTCTTACTTCAACCAATAATTCTGTTTCAATTAGCAACCTACAAATTTTGGACCGAGAAATAACAAATTACCTCTATGAAACAGATAATCACAAAGACCTTTACTGTTATACCTTCGAACTAGGCTTTGATCACAGTATCCCAATAAACAAAATGGAGTCTATTTTCAACCAAGTATTCGAAAAATACACCACAGAACTTCCTATCAAACCAAGCTACGTTCTCACTCGCTCTACAGCAGGAGAACGTGTATACACAATATACCTATATGTTACCAGTGCAAAACAAATTTTTGTTATCCGACCAAAAATCGCTGAAGAAGTCTTCCAACAGTGGGATAAAGAAAAAGCGAACAACAAATAACTAAAAAATACTATGATACTATGGAGATTAATGTATGGCAGATAAAAATAATCAAAAGCTTGCTGCGCAAGCCTCAAACCTTTCAGATTTAATCACCTACCAGAATGGGTCCGTGGTTAGTCGGACTTTAATCGATAAACAAGCAGGAACTGTGACACTCTTTGCGTTTGATCAGGAACAGGGACTAAGTGAACATACAACACCCTATGACGCCATGGTCTATGTATTGGATGGCGAAGTAGAAGTGAGAATCGCAGGTAATCCAGTTAAGTTAAAGCAGGGAGACATGACGATTATGCCAGCTAACAAGCCACACGCGTTATCGGCGATAACAAAATTCAAGATGTTGCTCGTAATGGTAAGAGGTCAATAACTTCTACCCCACACATCAAGGTAGCAAAATTCGCTAACCGATTTTTTTATCGGCATTAACGGTGACTCTGCAGGATAACCTATGACAATCAAGGCAGCAGGCTCAACCTCATCTGGAATTTTGAGTACTTCTCTAACTATTTCCTTGCAGAAAGCAGGAGCACAATACCAACAAGCACCCAAACCAGAAGCATATGCAGCCAATAACAGATTTTCCAATCCTGCACCCAGGCTCTCAACAGCTAAATCGCGCTCTATTCGTTGCCGCTCTTCGTCGCCAAACTGTATGAGGTCTTTCAGTGTAGTGCATGCAAGAATAAGCACCGGAGCAGTTATGAATCGTTCTTTGCGTTCGATACGTTTAGGTTCGTCTACGGCGCAACCATCCTTTGTCATGTCAATAATCCAAGCATTAGCCATCTTCTCAGCTAGTTCACGTCTTATTGTAGGGTTATCTATGACTATAAAGCGCCAAGGTTGAGAGTTATGCGCTGAGGGAGCCCAGCCTGCAGCTTCTAAAACGGTTAAAACTAATTCTTTAGATACGGGTTTTGATAAGAATTTTCTTACGCTCCTTCGCTGCTTAAGCACTTCAAACAAGTTTGACATGAATGAAGGATAAGGGAAGGTTTGTTTTTATGCTTATTCTCTGTTGGGTTCAAGAATTACTTTTAGCGAGTTTCCTGCTTCAGCAGTTAAACGGAAGCCTTCTTGAGCTTCATGGATACCAAGGCGATGGGTGATCATGTCTTTTACGTTGAGTTCGCCTGTTGAAAGTATGCGAAGTGAGTCCTCGATATCATTGGGGGCAGCACCGTAACTTGTACGCATAGTAACTTCATTTCTCCAGAACCTATTGATCGGCACTGGCAACTGAACAGTAGGGTCGGGTACCGCAAAAAATAGTATTGTTCCACCGTTTTCAACACAATCCATCGATGACATCGCTGCTGAGGTTGCACCTGTGCATACGATGACTTGGTCGGCTAAATGTCCGGTTAAATCTTTTAGTTGGGTGGATAGATTGTTTTTAGCATCGAATGCATGGTGTGCTCCGAATTTTTTGGCTATCTCTAAACGGTATGGTTTGATGTCGGCGACTACGATATTTTCTATTCCTTTGAATTGGGCTAATTGTGCGTGAAGAATACCTGAGATACCGCTGCCGATTATTAGTAAAGTGTCATCAGCTTTTATGTTTGAGAGGCGTTGTCCACGTGAGGCGCATGCAAGAGGTTCGATGAATGTGCCTTCCTCATAGGACATGGTTTCTGGTAGCTTGTAGATTCCATATTGCACGTTGATTTTGGGGACTAACACGTATTGTGAAAAGCCGCCGGGATAATAGTTAGTTGTATGTAGTGTGTGACAAGCAGTGTGGTTGCCGCGTTGGCAGTGCCTGCAATTAAAGCATGGTACGTGGTGGGAAACAAACACGCGGTCACCGATGGTGACGTTTTGTACTTTGGGTCCAACTTCTGTGATTACTCCAGTTGCTTCATGACCCAATACACGTGGAGCCTTAGGTACACGGTACCACTCTATTACGTCGCTACCACAGATTCCACTGGCCATGACTTTGAGAAGGACTTCTTCTTCACCTGCTTTTGGTGTGGGAATTTCCTGAAGTCTGATGTCATGGTTGTTGTAGTAAAAAGCGGCTAACATAAACGGTCATCAGCACTAAAAGAAAAGCAGGTTATGCTTTACCTGCTATTGTTTGATTGTATAAGTCTTCGGCTTCCTGAGCTGTGTAGCCGTCATGTATGATGGCGCGGATAGCTCGGATCGAAGCGGCAGGATGTTGAGTTTGCCAGATGTTGCGTCCAAGATTGACACCGATTGCACCTTGCTGTAAACCATCATAGACAAAGTCGAAGACTTCTCGTTGAGTATCGGTCTTGGGACCGCCAGCGATTACAACTGGAACTGGACAGCCGTCTATTACTTTGTGGAAGTTTTCTTTGCAGTAGTAGGTTTTAACTACACGAGCACCGATTTCAGCTACGATTCTTGCTGCTAAGGCAAGGTAACGTGCTTCACGTTTTTCAAGCTCTTTACCTACTGCACAAACTGCCATAACAGGTATACCATAGTCTTCACAGTCGTCGACAAGCTTTGAGAGATTGGTTAGACTTTTGTTCTCGTATTTGCTACCGACAAAACACGACATAGAAACTGCTGATGCGTTTAGGCGGATGATTTCTCGGATGGATGTTACCAAAGATTCGTTAGCGAGGTCTTCGCCAACTACAGATACTGCACCTGAAACACGCATGATAACGGGCTTTTCGATTGTAGGGACGACGCAGTTGCGTAGGATTCCCCGTGTGAGCATTAATCCATCAGCGTATTGTAGTATTGGTTTGATGGTTTCGCCAGGTTTTTCAAGGCAATGTGTTGGACCTTGGAAATAACCGTGGTCGATGGGTAAAAAGAGGGCTTTGCCGTCTTTTTGAATTAGTCTACTTAAGCGGTTATGCATTCCCCACTCCATATTCTTAGTCTCCAAAGAAGCTGTTGGTTTGAGGAAATAAATAACTTTATGCCTGAGTTTTGGATCTGAAGGGTTGATTGTCTATTATCATAGGGGTGTGCATAATTTTAAATCTAGTTAGAACCCTTTTGATACTATGGAAGCTTAAGAAAAGGCGAGTAAGTACTGGTATTAATGCTGATTAGTTGAATGGTAGTTTAAAGATTTGAAAATCCTGGCGATTCCCAGATTAACCCCAGCACCCGCTCGTCAACCTATTTAACGGACAAACTATAAAAAATGAATTATGCACATCCCCTATAAAATAGCCTATAGCTTGGTGTGTAACTGATAGTATTTCGGCTAAATTTCAACCTTACAAGAGATAATAAAAAAATAAAAAAGATTAGTTATTTTTGTGATGAAAGATGCATAAGCTTACGCTTAGTATCTTCGTGGTGGTCTGCGTTTTGCGTAGCACTCGCGGCAATAAACTGGTCTTGTACCGTCTGGCTTGAAAGGAACGTCACATTCTTTTCCGCAGTCAGCGCAAGTTGCCTTGTGCATCTCTCTGTTACCGTATGACATTTTTGTTGTTTCAACTCCTACTTACGTTGGTGTGCAAAAATTGTTTTTTACACGATTCAGATAGACCAAACCGAGACTTATAAATTAAATGCTTTTTAACCAAAAAATGAGCATCGTTAGATGGAAAATTTTGCACTTGGTTATCTATACAATATGTATTCAGGCGTTCAATAGTCAAACTAATATAGGTAATGCACCCATATAGATGACCTGTTCGAATTAATGAATTTGAAATTAAGAGAAAAAGTGAAAAAAGGCGAATATAGGCTTTTTCTCGGATCCGAGTATGAGTGAAGGACTTTGAGACAGAAAAAATCAACTTTAGGTGAACATCTTGCATTATTGTCTGTAAAATATAACGTTTATCCAAATGAAGTATTCCAAGCCTTAGTCCTTGCAAAAAAGAACGAAATCGCCTATTGTGGTGATTTAAAGATAGAATATCGCGGTAAAATAAAGAGTGAAATAATTTTTTTAATAACAAAGAACCATGAGGTTGTAGCTCAATTTCGTGTTGAAGAAGGATTTCTTCTTAGAAAAGATAATCCATTTGAAAGTTGGATGAGTACAGAAAAAATTAAGAAAAAAATCGCTAAACAAAACACTGAATCTATCTATGTCCAAATCAAGGATCTTCGTGCTGGCATGAAACGTATTAATCTTAAGGCCAAGGTCCAAGAAATTCCTAAGCCAGCCCAGGTTCATACTCAATTCGGTAATACCGTTATGGTTGTTAATGCTTTAGTAGGCGATGAAACCGGAAAAATCAAGTTGTGCCTTTGGGAAGCTCAAATCAATCAAATTAACGTTGACGATAATATTGAACTAAAAAACGGGCAAGTTAGCGTTTTTAGAGGTGAAAAGCAGCTTCGTCTAGGAAAAAATGGTTCACTTAATGTATTCAAACGTTCTGAAGCTAAACCTCAAATTGCTTCTGCCTCTAGATAAATCAAGATTTGAAATTACTGTTATCTATACATTCATGACTCGTCACCAACTGGTGAACTGCTTTTTTCCATAAATCCATAACCAGCATACACCTTTTTGGTTTGCTTTCATCTGTTTGAAAAAACAA
>LSQX01254175.1_pt2 | contig 21282 bp, 20 predicted proteins | sample 654561 | NCBI WGS metagenome assembly LSQX01 (sample SAMN04489861, study PRJNA283612) | anaerobic digester metagenome | isolation source: 4 biogas reactors fed with cattle manure at either 37C or 55C with and... | place: Denmark: Kongens Lyngby | collected 2014 | reverse complement strand
CTAAAGATTGCTATGCTGGCCTACACTGATATGGCTGAGCTGACATTTGCGGGGAAGCCATATCTATCCTTTGCGGCAGGCCCTGAAAAATCTGGAGTGGTACCTAGAAAATATGAAACAATTAGGGATGATATACAAAAATACCGCGATCAGGTAGATTTGCTGGCTATTTCATTGCATTGGGGAGTTGAGGACAGCTTTAATGTGCCTGTGGAACAGATAGAATTTGCACACAGGCTTATTGACGATGGTGCGGACATGATTCTGGGACATCATCCTCATAGAGCCCAGGGGATAGAGATTTACAAGGGGAAGCCGATTTTTTACAGCCTGGGCAATTTCCTTTTTGACCAAAATGACAAGGTAAATATGGAGTCATTTATCATTGACATGAAGTATAAAGGAACCGAAATGGTCGGGTGTGTTGCGATTCCCGTTAGGATAGCAGGTAAAACAACTGTTGAGGTCCTGACCGGTCAGGACGCTGTCGGCATACTGGAGAGGCAGACTGAGCTCTCCAGAAGGCTGGGGACAGAGCCTCAAACAGTATTTGACAAGCTTGTGTATAAATAGGCTAATATTAATTACACTTATAGATAGGCCTTTGCTTGCTTGATTCTAGGCAGGATAGATGGCGCAATCAGTGCGATTACTACAAAGAGGGCAAGATCTTTTATGATGTAGGGAATGTTTGCACCTATTACAAACGGCAGGGTGGCTTCGGGATATCCAAGATATAAGCGCATGATTACGAACATATAGAGGGTTCCCACCGCATATATCACTAAGAGTCCTGCCGATAAAGACTTAATTAGATCCACGGTCTTTGGAGCCTTATTCTTCGCAGATATTACTCCAATTACATAGGCGCCCGCAATAAATCCCAAGATAAAACCGAAGCTTTGGTTAAACACATAGGTAATTCCGCCGCCTCCTGTAAAAACAGGTACTCCGATTAGCCCAAGAATCGTGTACAAGGTCATTGAAAGGGCACCCAAACGTGGACCTAATACCAGGGCTGCAAGTGCGCAAATAAAGGGCTGAAGCGTAATGGGCAACAACGTAAGGGGAATCCGTACAAATGCGCCGATCACCATAAGGGCGGTAAATAGTGCGGTGGTTATCATCTCATTGATTGAAAGTCTCATTTAAGATTGCTCCTGAGTTTTTATCTTTCTCGAATACATACACCAATAAGTATAGAAGATGAGAGAAGAAAGGTCAACCAAAATGCATTTACGGGTTGACAATTGAGGTAAATGTGCCAGTGTGGCTGCTGACAGAGGTGATTTATTGTCCTAATCACAATTATTGTTATTTTGGTTGAAAATATTAATATTGAAGTGCTATAATAAAGCCATTAATTCATGGGGCATTGGCTCAGCTGGGAGAGGAAACGGGCTAGTTCTATGCCATTGTCGCATTTGGGTATGCGAACCGTTTGGTGGGTTACGGAAAAAACCCGCAACACAAGTAAACATGGGGCATTGGCTCAGCTGGGAGAGCGTCGCGTTCGCAACGCGAAGGTCGTGGGTTCGAATCCCATATGCTCCACCAAAAAGACAGGGCAGAAATGATTTATTGGTCGCAAGGCCAGTAAATCCGAGCCTTGTGAGGGCTTTCGCTATAAAAAGTGGAGGCCTTTTTTCCGTAGATTTATTGGGGTAAAACCTTATGGCAATATTTCTTGGCAAGGAGCACATATAGAGTAACCCATTTATTTTGTTTTCCTATCTTTCCTACATTGAAATAAGGCTTAGAGAATGATTTCTCAAGAACATATCGTCCCTCGGCATCTTTTTTATTTTCCAATAATACCCATGCATCTTCACAATGAGGATTATTCGCTACACCCAAAACAGAAAGTCCGTACATAATCATTTGCAGACCCATTTTTACAGCGTCAAATGGATAGAATGTTCCTGCCATTTCTTTTATTATAAAGTCGTCTTTGTTATCGAGACGAAAAACTACATCATGATTTAGGTAGAAGCTTATGAGCTGTTCAAACTGGGGCAAGATAATACCTTTCTTTTTCAGCTCCGCCGCAAGCAAAAGATGGGTAGTGGTCTGTCTGTAGCAGCCCATATCAGATAAATCAGAGTCATTTGTTTTCTTTGTTTTGCTTAAGCATCTAAAGGAGCCATCTTCACGGATAATGGAAAAAGCCTTTGATACTTCACCCTGCACGCGGTCGTCATCGAAGTAACCGAGTGCCACTAAATTTCTTAACAGAAGCACTTTGCCGCACATCAAATTGTCAAAATTTGTGGCAGTAATAAAACGCTGTACGTAATGGTCTATGGGAACATCGTCTTTTGTCAATCCAAATTCAGCTAGGGTGCATAAAGCGTTAAAATCTTCCCATTTCTTATCCGCTTTAAACTTGTCTATAGCCGCTGCAACTGCTTTCGAATCAATTAATGCTTTATAAGCACTATCTACAGACAAGTCTTCACGGGGTTTATCAAGAAGTTCAATCATAGTTCTGTATTTTATTTCCGGTGTCTCGTCTTCGAGAAGCCAATTAATTAAATCATTCATTACTTTACCTCCCTTGGCAATGTCTGCCAAAAATCATTAGGGTTTTGGGGGAATTCATTTTTATAAGGCACATTAAACAAGGATATACCTACTGGTTCGTTAAAAGATACCCTTTCAAACATATGCAGATTTGGCGAACCGAAGCATATATCAACTGTGCAGTCGGTTAAATCAAACAGCATTGAATGTAGTGTACCAAGCCCGTCTTCGTAGTATGAGCAGCATACGCCATTTGGTATTTTTTTGGATAATAACGATTTTATATGGCTCTCAGAAATTTCACCTTTTTCCTTCCTTAATAGCTTTTCAATAGCTTGATATCGCATTTCTGAGTGTTTGCCGTGATTATTATCGTATTTCAACATATCGTAATTCACATAATGATTTGTGGATATTAAATACTCATCACTTCTTCTCAACGATATTTTTCGGTTATCACCGTAGCAGATAATTTCAGCTAAAACCGCATCTCCGTATCGGTCTGCAATTAATATGTTCGCACAACAGCGCACCGGCATTTGCTTTAACAGATATACTGCCTCGTCAACCTTTGTGCAGTTATCTAAAATAGCACGTAATACAAGCGGAAACCATAAACCCTCTCCGTAAGACGGCTGGCCGAATTCACAGGATGACATTGTTACTGTCAATCCATGTTCATTAATTCCGTCAAAGCGTCCAAATAAAAACAATGAAAATCCGATATGTGCCGGATAATTATCCGCATCAATAACTACAAGATTTTTTTCATCATCATGAACAAACTCATAGCTTCTTCCTATTAATAAATGTCCGTTTTTTGTAATAGAAGGCAATGCCGCCATTTGGCTGCAAGCCCCCGAGGATAGTGAGCTGTCATTAAATACCGCAAGTCTTGATATTGGAATTTTTATTCTGTCTGATACTGCATTTGCCTCTTCAATAACATTCGGACAGAACTCTTTTAAAAGAATAAGCTTCTTTTTGAGTGTCTCTGAGTCAACTCCATTTTCAGTAGTTTCAATGTTTATTTTTCGAAGTTCTGGATTTTGTTCTAGAAGCTCTCCTAACATAGAACCTATTTCATAAGAAGTTCCTTTGCAGGAAATTTTTGAAAAATTTAAATCTGTTGACATTATGCACGATTCCTCCATATTTTTTTGATTCCTACTCATATAGAGTATTTAATAATATAATAAGCTTGCTATCTTAAAACAAAGCACAACAGAATAACAAAAATCCTCGCTGTTCGGTTAATGAGATTACACATATGTATAATTGCCCTCCGGTTTGAGATCTTCTTATACATTGTATCAAACATAATATGACAACGTTGTGTCATATTATAAACTTCTATTATTTTCTTTACTTGAATCAGCATCAAGCTTTTACGTCAGATTCTACTAATTTTAAATCTATACCGATTATACTAAAGCTGAGTGATTTACAAAATATATTGTCAGTCAATTTTTTTTCCTTTATTGAACCTGTGAAGCAGCTCTCAGATAAAAAGAATAATGATAATGGAGGCAGTATAGTAGCCATATCCTCAATATCAAGTAAAGTAGGAGCCAGAGGCTTGAGTGCATATTGTGCAAGCAAGGGGACATTGTAAATAACAGAAATTTTGATGCAGAGCTTAAAAAAGACAGATTATGGGTATCGGAAAGCCTGAGGATGTTGCCAATGCAACGGCTTTCTTGTTAAGTGATGCTTCGGGATTTATTACCGGAACATCCATAGTTGTGGATGGCGGGTATTTGGCCCATTAGTGTACTGGTGACTAAAAAAAGTTAAATAATATTATGGCTTGATTAGAAAAGCGGTTTCTTGACAAATAATGATAGTTGAGTGTACGATATCGGTGACATAGTAATGGGTGGAATGTTGAATAATATGTTGCAGAGGGAGGAAAAAAGATGTCAATTGATGCTAATCTAAGAAGGCTGTTTTCACTTGAAGGAAAGATAATTATGATGACCGGTGCAGCAGGTGGTATAGGTGGTTCATTATCAAAGGGAATGGCAGGAATCGGAGCAATTATGTGCAATTGCGATATTTCTGAAAAAGGCTTAAAGACTCTCGAGGATGAAATCGCTGCAGAGGGTGGCAAATCGAAATCCTTCGTCATGGATGTTACAAACATGGACAGCATAAAATCTGTTGTTGAATCCATAGTTAAGGAATATGGAACAATTGATGTACTGATAAACGTGGCTGGGATAAATAAACGCGAGGGCTTCATGGATGTTAAGGAAGACACCTATGACAGAATTATGGACATCAATCTGAAGAGCGTATTTTTCATAACTCAGACTGTGGTTCCCCATATGATGAAGAAGAAGAACGGTAGTATTATTAACATAGGGTCACATAATGCAACGGCGATGTTGGGTGGATGCAGCGTCTATGGTGCATCCAAAAGTGGTGTATTGGGGCTTACAAGGGCAATGGCGGTTGAGTGGGCAGAGTGGGGTATCCGTGCTAATGCAGTGTCGCCCGGACATGTACTAACGCCGCTTACACAGGTTACCTGGGATCATCCGACTCGGGGTGACTATCTTCGTGACCGTATTGCAATGCGACGTCCGGGATATCCGGATGAAATGGTTGGAATTGTAGCGCTGCTGGCATCAGATTCATCAAGCTATATTTCCGGTGCGAATTTCGTTGTGGACGGAGGATGCCTCTGCGGAGGTGCGCCCTGGGAATTTGATTCCGAATACAGAAATAAGGAGTTTTGATATAGCCTGTTTTCCGGAACAAGAGTATGAGTATCACTTGTAATCTTTTGAAAAAGATTGTAAGATATAGTTAGGTGAATTGCGAGGGAAATCCTTTCAGTGAACCATTTTCAAAAAAGCAATTGTACTGAGACATGAGGGCTCGCCCCGAATGTGAAGGCAAGAGAATATGTGATATTTTGGCTGTGCTCACAGTGTGAGCCGCGTCTGAAACATTATATCCTTGTGCCTTACGGTACAGGGATTTTTTGTTTAAATCTTTTATACTTTATCGGGCGGAGGTTAGGTAAGATGGATACAAGGATTGCAGCTATCAGTATTATTGTGGAGAACCCGGAGTCAGTTGAAAAGCTGAACAATATTTTACATGAGTATGGTCAATATATCATCGGGCGCATGGGACTACCATATCAAAAGAGGAACATTTCTATTATCAGCATAGTAATGGATGCGCCCAATGATGTAATCAGCGCATTGTCTGGCAAGCTGGGCATGCTGCCCGATGTGACGGCAAAGACACTATACTCCAAGCTATCTTCCGATGATGGAGGGAAAGGGTCGTCATAATGCGAGAGCTTATTGACAAATTGAGCAAGGATAAAATGCTTGAAAGTCGCGAGCTTATATCGCTCCTTAAAGGCTTTACGCAGGAGGATGCACAGTATTTGTTTACTAGGGCAAGAGCGGTGACTGATTCTTTTTTCGGCAGAAAAATATACATACGCGGCTTAGTTGAAATAACGAATTACTGTAATAGAGATTGCTATTATTGCGGAATCAGGAGGAGCAATCTGAAGGCTGAGCGTTACCGCCTTGGAAAAGAAGAAATAATGCAATGCTGCGAAAACGGGTATGAGCTTGGCTTTCGAACCTTTGTACTTCAGGGCGGAGAAGACTTGTGGTATACCGACGAGAAGCTTGTAGATATTATTGCTTCTATTAGAAAGGCTTATCCAGATTGTGCGATTACTCTTTCTATCGGGGAGAGGACCTACGAACAGTATTTGCGGTATTTTAATGCAGGTGCGGATCGTTATTTGCTGCGTCATGAGAGTGCCAATGCGGAGCACTATGGGAAAATACATCCGGCTGGATTGAGCATCGAGAACAGAAAACGATGCCTTTATGACCTGAAGAAAATAGGATATCAGACGGGGGCAGGCTTTATGGTTGGCTCTCCATACCAGAGTGCCGAATACCTGGCGGAGGATTTATTGTTTATTAAGGAGCTTGAACCTCAGATGGTTGGAATCGGACCCTTCATATCGCACAAGCAGTCGCCCTTTGCCAATTTCTCATCAGGGAGCCTGGAATTAACTTTGTTTCTAATAGGCATATTGCGCCTTATGCTGCCCAGGGTGCTGATGCCTGCGACAACAGCGCTTGGAACGATAAATCCGCAGGGAAGGGAACTGGGAATTCTGGCAGGTGCAAATGTAGTTATGCCAAACCTATCACCGATTGGCGTGAGGAGTAAGTATATGATTTATGACGACAAAATTTGCACTGGTGAAGAGGCAGCAGAAGGTCTCATTTCTCTGCAGAACCGCCTTAAGAAAATCGGCTACGATATTGTTGTCGACCGGGGAGATTTTGAGCCTGAATAAAGGATATAGGCAAAGCAAGTGAAGTGTTAAGTATAAGTAAAGGTAGCAGCAGAGGAAGAATAATAGGATAGCGGCGGGAAAAGATGAAAGCAGTAAATCTATGAAGAGGAGTGGTGAGGATTATGAGCCTAAATGCAACACCCAGATCAAACCGCTTACACGTAGGTGTTTTCGGAAGACGAAACAGTGGCAAGTCCTCCTTAATCAACGCAATCACAGGGCACGATACAGCAATTGTTTCTGAGCATGCAGGTACAACAACGGATCCTGTATATAAATCAATGGAAATTCATCCAATAGGGCCTTGCCTTCTGATTGATACTGCAGGCTTCGATGATGATGGCGAAATTGGCAGCCTAAGGGTTGAAAGAACCAGGGAGGCTGCGAATAAAACAGACATTGCACTTGTTGTATTTAGCCAAGATGTAGTAGCAAAGGACATTGCGAAGACAAGTGATATCACTCAGGCCAGTGATATGGAGTTGGAAAAGAAATGGATAGATGAGTTCAAAGAGAAAAACATCCCGGTAATAGCTGTTTTGAACAAATCAGACTTAAAAGGCAACACAAGTGCTGCCTGCGACCATATTGACAGAAGCACTGGCATAAGGCCTATTGTGGTAAGCGCCAGAGAAAAGACCGGGATTGAACAGGTATTCTCCGAGCTCATTCGCAGCTTGCCGGAGGACTTCGATTCATTGAGCATTACAGGAGGAATAGTTGAGGATGGGGATACCGTAATGTTAGTTATGCCCCAGGACATACAGGCTCCAAAGGGCAGGCTGATTCTGCCGCAGGTGCAGACACTCAGGGAACTGCTGGATAGAAAGTGTCTTGTTTTGTGTGTTGGCGCCGATAAGCTTGATGAGGCAATAAAAGCTTTGGCTACGCCGCCGGCAGTTATTATAACTGACTCGCAGTATTTCAGGAGTGTCTACGAAAAAAAGCCAAAGCAATGCAAATTGACCTCCTTTTCAGTATTGTTTGCGGGCTATAAGGGAAATGTGGAATACTTCGCGCAAAGCGCTGCAGCCATCGATATGCTTAGAGAGGATTCAAGGGTGCTTATAGCAGAGGCCTGCACCCATGCTCCGCTTTCTGAGGATATTGGAAGAGTGAAGATACCGGCTCTTCTCAGAAAAAGAATCGGTCAGAAGCTGCACATAGACATTGTCAGTGGGACAGATTTCCCCGAGGACCTTACAAGCTATGATTTAGTCATTCATTGCGGGGCATGTATGTTTAATCGCAAATACGTTCTTTCAAGGGTAGAAAGGGCTTGCGAACAGAAGGTGCCTATGACAAATTACGGTGTTGCAATTGCCTACTTGTCGGGGATTCTCGATAAAATAGATTTAAGTTAAGCCAAGGAGGCTAGATGAGAAAACATAGTTTGTGAAGTGAATTAGAAAGTAAACTAAATAGTATAAAATATATTAGATGAAGGGTGACAACTATTATGTATAATGTAAAATCTATGGACTCGAATGAATTTATTGATGATGCAGAGGTCTTGGAGTCAATCAGTGAGGGGAAAAGGCTTTCGAAAAGTAAGGCTGAGATTGACAAAATTCTTGAGAAGGCAAGGGAATATAAAGGCCTGACGCACACAGAGGCTGCAGTTTTGCTTGAGATTGACGATGATGAAACACTGGAGAGGATGTATAGAATCGCAAGAGAGGTAAAGGAAGAGATCTATGGTAAAAGGATTGTTTTATTTGCGCCCCTGTATCTATCCAGCTATTGCGTAAATAACTGCAAATACTGCGGATATAAATGCAGCAATAACATTGGCAGGCATAAGCTCACTCAGGAGGAGCTACGGGAGGAGGTAAGGGCGCTGGAGGCTATGGGGCATAAAAGGCTGCTGTTGGAGGCCGGTGAAGATGATGAGATATGTCCGATTGATTATATACTGGAGTGTATAGAGACAATTTACGATGAGAAATTTGAAAACGGAGCAATCCGCAGGGTAAATGTAGATATTGCCGCAACAACAGCAGAGAATTATAAGAAGCTTAAGGACGCAAAGATTGGTACTTATATACTATTCCAGGAAACATACCACAAGCCTACCTATCTTGAGATGCACAAGGGGCCCAAGCATAATTATGAGTGGCATACCGAGGCCATGGATAGGGCCATGCTTGGCGGAGGCATTGATGATGTAGGTATTGGGCCTTTATTTGGCCTGTATGATTATCATTACGAGACGATTGCACTGCTGATGCACGCGGAGCATTTGGAGGCAGTTGCAGGCGTTGGGCCACACACAATTTCCTTTCCAAGGCTTTTGCCGGCTGAAGGTGTTGACTATGACAGCTTCCCCTGGCTGGTGAACGACAGGGATTTTAAAAAGATAGTTGCAACAATTCGCCTTGCGGTGCCTTATACTGGGATGATCTTGTCTACTCGTGAAAGTGTGGATTTCCGAAACGAGCTATTAGAAATAGGTATTTCTCAAATGAGTGCAGGTTCTTCTGTTGGGGTTGGAGGATATGCAAGAAAGGCAGCTGTTGACGATAGTGGCGTGGAAGAAAAGCCACAGTTCAATCTGGCCGATCACAGGAAGCCTATTGATGTAGTCAGGGGGCTTGTTAGTGATGGCTATATCCCAAGCTACTGTACAGCTTGCTACAGGGAGGGGAGAACGGGCGACCGCTTTATGCCATTAGCCAAATCGGGGCAAATTAAAAATTGCTGCCTTCCAAATGCACTACTCACATTCGAGGAGTACCTAAGGGACTATGCTGATGATGAGCTGAGACTAATGGGTCAAGAAATGATTGACAGGGAAATTAATACAGTGCCCAATGAAAAACAAAGGGCGAGAGCAGTCGATTATCTCAAGAAGATACGAGAGGGCGAAAGAGATTTGAGGTTCTAAGAATACGTTTTCTTCCTTATTATATTGCGTGTAGTAAAAAAAAATGGTATGCTAAGAGCGTTTGAAATACTATCTTTTGCAATTATGATTACAAATAGTAGCACAAGAGAACAATAGGAAGAAGATGAACAATGACAATTACATTTATTGATTTTCTAGGACAAGTAATAGCGAATCCGGTCTTATTGGTAACTGTCCTGCTAACATTGGGCGTTGTCATGGTAAATGGCTGGACCGATGCTCCAAATGCTATTGCCACCTGTATTTCAACTCGTTCAATGAGCCCGCGGCCTGCTATTATTATGGCAGCTGTGTTTAATTTTCTGGGCATCCTGGTCATGACAGCATTAAATGCCAGGGTTGCTCAGACCATCTTTAACATGGTCGATTTCGGAGGAGATTCAGGCAACGCCCTTATAGCATTGTGTGCAGCATTGTTTGCAATCGTTATATGGGCAGTGACGGCCTGGTGGTTTGGAATTCCAACCAGTGAGAGCCATGCACTAATTGCAGGTGTCAGCGGTGCTGCTATTGCCTTACAGGGAGGAATTTCCGGTATAAATCCAGATGAATGGATGAAGGTCATTTATGGCCTGCTGCTTTCTCTTTTACTTGGGTTTGGCAGCGGCTGGCTAATAGCTAAATTAATGGCACTTATTTGCAAAAGGATCGACAGAAAAAAGGCTTATTCACCATTTAGGTATGCACAGGTATCTGCCGCTGCTGGAATGGCCTTTATGCATGGTGCTCAGGACGGACAAAAATTCATGGGAATCTTTTTACTCGGGATTTTCCTATCAAGGGGACAAGCAACAGTATCCGAATTTGGAGTTCCAATCTGGCTAACCATTCTAATCTCTTTAGTGATGGCCTTAGGCACTTCGATTGGTGGCATGCGTATTATTAAGTCTGTGGGCATGGATATGGTAAAGCTGGAAACCTACCAGGGCTTCTCGGCCGATTTAGCCAGTGTAATATGCTTGTTTTTGGCATCCTCTCAAGGTTTGCCGGTCAGCACGACACATACGAAAACCACAGCTATTATGGGGGTTGGTGCAGCAAAAAGAATTACCTCTGTGAACTGGGGTATAGTCAAGGAAATGCTGTTAGCCTGGCTCTTGACATTTCCGGGCTGTGGATTGATTGGATACTTAATGGCACTGCTATTTATGAGAATATTTTAGTTCAGACAAAATATAATGATTGGAGAAGGAAGAGATATGGCACGTAAAAAAGATAATAGCTACTTTGATACATTTGTCGAATTGGTTGAGTATTCCTGCAGAGCGGCTTATTTGCTGAATGATATAATGAACAATTTCGACACAGAAAGATTGCCGGAGAAGATGGTAGAAATGCATGCAATTGAGCATAGCGGAGATGAAGCAAGGCATAAAATGATTAGGCGGCTTGTGCGGGAGTTTATTACACCCATTGAGCGCGAAGACATAATGGCTATGGCAAATTCAATCGATACGGTCACGGATACAATCGAGGATGTATTGATGCGGATGTATATGTACAACATTAAGAATGTTACTGAGCATGCTCTTAAGATGACTGATGTTATAGTGAAGTGCTGTGACTCATTGAAGATTGCGCTGGCCGAATTTCACAATTTTAGAAAAACCAAAAACCTCCATGGGCTGGTTGTTGAAATCAATCGTCTCGAGGAGGTAGGAGACGCTCTCTATACTGAGGCTATGAGGAGTCTTTATGTAAATTGCACCGATAACAAGGAGTTGGCGGCATGGGATACTACCTACCATTACCTGGAGAAATGCTGTGATGCCTGTGAGGATGTTGCCAATGCCATCGAGAGTGTAATAATGAAGAATTCCTAATAAATCCTTCATAATTAATGGAGTGAATAAGCAAAATGAAGACGATAGTGTTAACAGGCGGGGGAAGCTCGGGCCATGTAACTCCAAATATTGCATTATTGCCTGCTTTGAAGCGGGCTGGATATAGTATTTACTATATAGGGTCCCGGGATGGAATTGAAAAGCAGTTGATAGAAAACGAAGCAGTTCCCTATTATTCTATCAGCACCGGAAAACTACGCAGGTATTTTGACCTAAAGAATTTCTCCGATGCTTTCAGGGTAACAGGCGGATTGTTTCAGGCCTATTCCTTGCTAGGTAAATTGAAGCCTGCTCTGGTCTTCAGCAAGGGGGGATTTGTATCTTGTCCACTTGTCTGGGCTGCATGGCTACGAAGAATACCTGTTATTATTCATGAATCAGACATCACTCCTGGCTTGACAAACAAGCTATCCATGCCCTTTGCTAAAAAGGTTTGCTATACATTTCCCGAATCCGAGCAATATATTCCATCAAAAAAGGGAGTTAGAACCGGCATTCCAATCAGGGGAGAGCTTCTTAAAGGGGATCGGTCAAGAGGAAGAACCATCTGCGGCTTTACCAACTCAAAGCCGGTTATTATGGTTATAGGGGGCAGTCAGGGTTCTAGGAAAATCAATGAAGTCATTAGAGGAGCTCTGGATATTTTACTGAATGATTTCAACGTATGCCATATATGCGGCAAGGGCAACATTCTCATGGATCTGGAAGGGAAAAAGGGCTATAAGCAGTTTGAATACATTAGCGAAGAGCAGTCTCATATTTATGCATTAGCCGATTTGGTTGTATCACGGGCCGGATCCACGGTTCTTTTTGAGTTGCTGGCCTTGAAGAAACCCAACCTGCTCATCCCTCTTTCAAAAGCTGCGAGCAGAGGCGATCAGATACTAAACGCTGAATCCTTCAAGAAGCAGGGCTTTAGCATGGTATTGCAGGAAGAGAATTTGGATGAAGAGGCTTTGGTTCAGGCAATATACGATTTGGAGGCTTCGGCTGGTAAGTATGTTGGGGCTATGACAAAGAATGAATATGAAAACGGAGTAGAAGCAGTAATGAAGGTCATAGAGAATACTGGTACTCGCATATAATTGAAGCACACTCGCACAACACTCTATTTGCCTTTATCTTATCGTTCTCAGAAGAAATGCTCTCGATATTTTGTGACAAAAAGGGTATCTTCATTTCCGTATAGTTTAGGAATTCATCGATGGTTATTTTCTCCTGCTTATACATATTTCTTATAACACTTAGCATCAAAAATGTACATTCGGCTAGACCGGCTTGCATTGCTTTGCCTCCTATAAATTTATGAAATCAAAATATCATTATTTGATACGAATGTCAAACAATAGTAAAAATATCATTTTTGTGTTACTATTATATTAATAAGTTTTGAATAATTACTTGGAAAGTATCGCTCAGCCTATGTTTGTTAACTTAAGCTAATTATTTTTATATTTATCGAAATGTAAAAAAAGGGATTTCAATGACTTATTACGTCATTTCAGCAAACATATGGAAATTGGATATAAAAAATAATATAATACAAGTAGGTGATAACAATGTTTGATAAAATTAGTAGGTATATTACAAACATGATTTACGAAACCTTACCCAATGTCAATCCTGAGCGAAGGGAAATCGTCGAATACGGAGTTTATATGACCTTGTCTGAAATAGTAAAGATTGGGCTCATTGTTATCGTTGCAACCTTGTTGAATATTCTTCCCTATGTGCTTGGAGTTATTGTCATATATGGTTTGCAGAGGACCTTTCTGGGAGGGCTTCACGCAAAAACACACCTTGGCTGCATCATAACGCACTCCTGTATAGTTTTTGGGATAGTTGCATTATCGTTTATATCTAGCATAGATAAGATTTATCTATTAGTTCTTATAACACCGTTTTCATATATCATAGCTTACAAATATGCGCCTGCAGATATGCCCCAGAAGCCTGTAAACTCGAAAAAGCAACGCAAGCAGCTCAGGATAGGGGGCTTCGTACTCTTGACTGTTCTTTTTGCGGGAGCCTATTTTTTGGACAAGCCCTGGTCAAACATTATACTTTTTACATGCCTTGTCCAAGCGGTCTTAATGACACCATTGCTTTACAAAATTACAAGAAGCAAGTATGGAAGAGAGGAGGCGTCGGTATGAAAAAGAACTATCTGAAGATTCTTCTTTGCTCCGCGGCGATGATAGGTGTGTTCCTGGCAACTACTGTTTCCACATATGGCTGCTGGTTATGGTCATGCTATCAGAAGGAATGTCCTAAATCCCTGATTAGGGAGGATTGAGAAGGGGGTTATTCTACCCCTTCATCCCTTATTTCGATTGTTTGTGAGAATACATTATCTTCGATACTTGCTATATGGAGAATGTTTTTGTATTTATCTATTATCTTTTTGGCAATAGCAAGCCCCATTCCTCTGTTGTCACCCTTTGTCGAGTAACCATCCTCAAAGATTAGTCTCAGATCCGGACTGCTGGCATAGCCGTTGGAAATCGATATTTCTACGTGGTCTTCGGATTTTCGCACCATAATATCAACTTTAGTCTCTATTTTAGCTGCTTCTTCTATTGCATTGTCTATGAAAATACCGACAATCTCACACAGCTCAGAGATTTTTATGCCGGGTATGTTCTCAATCACTCCCAGTACGCTTAGCTCAATTTTTGTACCTGCTTCACTAGCCTGACTCATTTTTGATGATATTATTCCGAAGAGACCGGCATTTTTGATATTAAATATTTCGGTATTGGCAATCTCTTTTTTCTGTGCGATAAGCTCGGAGACATAGTCATTCACTTCCTTGATTTTATTCATTTTCAGCATTGAAGAAATGACGGTCATGTTGTTGCTCCAGTCATGCTTAAATCGCCGAAGATCAAAGAGAGTAGTTCGAAGAGATTCGTTATAGAACTTCTGCTGAGCGAGCTCCTCCTGATCGATTGTCTTCTTGAGCGTGCTAAACCATACTATAATAGTGAATATGCAATAGGACATGACAGTTATTGAAATGATTGCATAGGCAAAGAAGCTGAAGGCATCCATATAGTAATGTAAAGCGAAGGCAGAGGCAATAATAATCAAAGTGATAGCAGTTAGTATGTACAGGAATCTATTATTCTTCAAAGACTTAAATAGTAGTTTAAAAGGTTTGATTATTATTATTAATAAAAGTGCAAAAACACTTGATGCCAAGTTTCCTATAATCATCCACGCAATATTGTCATGAAACAATTTTATCCAAATATCTTCAATAATGATGCTGGCTAACAAGGCAATTAGCGCGTTACCTATAGCAAGGCCGATTGCATATATCGCGAAAGATATGAAGGACTGAAGCAGCGTAACCTTGAGTATTATTTTAATTATTAAGATACTCATAATCACTAGAATAACAGATTTGTATGCCAATGCTGACATTAATGTTGATACAAGACCATTAAGGAGACTAAATAGTATTATGAAAATAAGCTTATCATCCCTTTCGAATTGCCGACCTATTACAGAACTGAAGAAAAAGAGAACCAGCAGAGCTCCAATAAGAGACGAAGAAAGATTTATAATTATTTCATATATCATAAGGTGTTACTTCCTTTCATAATGCTCAATGGTTCAATAAGATGGTTGAAAGTGGAGCCGAGCTTGCACTTGAAGCCATTGGTTAAAACTAAGTTCTTATTCTTTTTGTCAATATAGTCCAGATACTCCTTATTAATTATAACAGCTCTGTGGCATCTTATGAACCTTAAATCATTTAATTGTGAAATTAATGATTCCAGACTATCGTAAACTTCGATAATACGGTTATTTGTATAGATAGTTGATTTGTTTCCTTCACGGCATATGTGAGAAATGAAGCCCATTGGAATATAAAAAATGCGAAATCCGGATTTTATTTCAATAATGCATTTGTTATCTTCGCGCTCCTTTATTTCTTTGTTAAGTTTCACAAGACATTTTTCCAGGTTCCTGCCAACAGGCTTCGTTATAAATTGATATGCGTTTACATCAAAGGCTTGTTGAATGAATTCAAGCATACCGGTACAGAATATTATTTCAGCCTTAATCTTTTCTCTTCTGAGACATTTGGCTATATAGATTCCGTTTACCTCAGATTGAAGATTGATATCAATTATGCACACATTAGCTAACTGATCGCGGACTTCGCGCAAAAATACCTTGTAATCGGTTGTCGCGATTACAATTCGACCTTTTATATTATACTTGTCAAACCAGTCAGGTATGAGCTGTTCATAATTTTCGAGTAACTTAATATTATCGTCAAGAATAGCGATCGAAAGCATTGTATCACTTCCTTTACCTTAATAGGGGTGCGGTAATAATGAGTACTAAGCAGTACATTAAGTGAACATTTGCTAAAAAATAAAATTTGAAGAAAAATTTGCCGAATACATATAGTATACTATCTAAATATGTTCTTGAAAAGTGTAAAAAAAAGCAAGATGCATGTAATTATCATGTAATTTTTGTAAATATCATAGGTTATTCTTATAAGTTACTTCAGCTAAAGTTCAGATAATAAACAATTGCACTTCAGTTTACTGGTTTAGAATTAAATTATTCCAAACAAAAGGAGTGATCAATATTAGGGAATCACGAGGCAGACATGAGCTTAAGCACTATATAAGCTATTCCGATTTATTGCAGCTTAGATCAAGGCTTCCATTTGTGGCCAGCATCGACAAGAATGCGGCAGTGGGATATGGCTATCGGGTTAAGAGCCTCTACTTTGACAATTACAAGGATAAAGCGTTAAAAGAAAAGCTTGATGGAGTAAATGAGCGAGAAAAGTTCCGCTTACGTATTTATAACGATGACACATCCTTAATCAAACTTGAGAAAAAGAGTAAAAAAAATGGTCTTTGTTTTAAGGAGAGCGCCATTATAACGGAAGATGAATGTATACGACTGCTTGACGGCGACCTTTCTGCTATGTTAGAAAACGAGAACTATCTGTGCAGGGAGCTATACGCTAAAATGCATTACCAGCAGCTTCGAGCTAAAAGCATCGTAGACTATCAGCGGGAGGCTTTCATCTACCCAATGGGAAATGTGCGTGTAACCGTGGATTATGACATTCGCACAAGCAACAAGGCCCATGGCTTTTTGAAACCTGACACCGTTACTGTACCAATTTCGGGAGTCTATATTCTCGAGGTGAAGTATGACAGCTATTTGCCCGAGGTAATCCGTGGTATAGTGTCTCTTTCCAGTAGAAGAAATACTGCCTTTTCCAAATACGCAGTAACTAGAATCATATAAATTGGAGGTATATTGTGATGACATTTAATGATATTTTCAAATCAAGTTTTTTAGAAAAAGCAGCAGAATTTTCTATTCTAGATGTGGTAATTGCTATGCTATTGAGTTTTGCTATTGGACTATTTATTTCTTACGTTTACAAAAAGACATTTGCTGGAGTAATGTACTCCGCGTCCTTTGGCGTTTCCATAATGGCTATGTCCATGATAACCACACTCATTATCCTTGCAGTCACTTCAAACATTGTCTTGTCACTTGGCATGGTCGGTGCCTTGTCAATCGTTCGTTTCAGAACGGCTGTGAAAGAACCACTAGATATCGCCTTTTTGTTTTGGTCAATCTCAGCGGGTATTGTAGTTGGAGCAGGACTTATCCCTCTTGCGGTGATCGGCTCGGTTTTCATTGGTATCATTCTTCTTGTGTTTGTTAACAGGAAAAGCAATGACACCCCATATATAATGGTTCTAAATCTTGAAAATGATAAAGCTGAAAGCGATTGCGTGGAAGTAATTAAAGCAAAAACAAAGAAAAGCTTAATCAAGGCAAAAACAGTTTCCAGCAATGGAATAGAGCTTACAGTTGAAGTGCGACTTATAGATATGTCTGCAAAGCTTCTTAATGAATTACTGGAGATAAACGGTGTGAACAATGCTTGTCTTGTAAGCTATAATGGCGAATATACTGGCTAGACATGCTAAGATTTGAGGTGAAAGCATGATAGAGAGTAAAAGAATAAATTTAATTGTTGCAATAGCCGTGGTTTTTGCCTTGATAGCCAGTATTGCTCTGGTGGCAATAGGAAATATTCAAAATGAAAAAGGGGACACAAATACTGAACCTGAGTACGCAACTAGGATATTCGGCGCTGATATTATTTCTATTGAGATTATTGCAGATGAAGCTGATTGGCAGGAAATGATGAATAATGCCACAAGCGAGCAATATATTATGGTAGATGTACTTGTTAACGGAAGCAAATTTCAAAATGTGGGTATTCGTACAAAGGGCAACTCGAGCTTGACCCAGGTGGCAAGCTCCAAAAGCGACAGATATAGTTTTCGCTTGCAATTTGATGAGTACATCAAGGGTCAGACTTGCTTCGGGCTTGATGGTTTTGTAGTCAACAATATGCTAGGGGATAGTACTTATATGAAGGAGTATGTTTCCTATGAGTTAATGCGGGAAATCGGCGTAGATGCGCCATACTTCGGATTTGCGGATATCAAGGTAAATGGCGACGGCTGGGGGCTTTATCTTGCAGTGGAAACTTACGGCGAAAGCTATGAAGCAAGGACATTTGGTACAACCCACGGTATGATGTATAACGTAAAAAGCATGGATATGGGTGATGTGCAACCATCGTCACCTCCTGCAGCAAAGCCAGCCGACAGTCAAATCGGCGGCGGACAAATGGAGAGGCCCAACGGAAATTTCGGAGGTTTCATGGGGGGCAGAGGAAGTAACGGAGGCAGTTTGGAATATTCGACAGACGAAGCTTCCTCATACAGTGCAATCTTCAATAATGTCGCAGGTAAAGGCGATGAAAGTGATTTTGGGCGAGTTATTAGTGCTTTGAAGGCTTTGTCTACGGGAGATAATCTGGATGCTTATTTAGATGTTGACCAGATATTACGGTATCTGGCAGCTCATACCATTGTGGTGAATCTTGATAGTTATTCATCGAGCATGGCGCAGAACTATTACCTCTACGAGAACGAGGGTAAGGTCACAATCCTGCCCTGGGACTACAATCTGGCATGGGGTGGATTTCAAAGCAAGAATGCATCTTCTGTTATCAACTTCCCAATAGATACTCCCGTAAGCGGTGTGGAATTGAGCTCTCGTCCATTGATTGAAAAGCTGTTCTCCAACGCGGAGTATTTAGAAGCATACCATGGCTATCTGCAAGAGCTAATGACAAGCTACTTCAAGGACGGTAAATGGGAGAAGAAAGTTAACCTGCTTGATGGGCTTATTTCCGATTATGTTAAGAAGGACAGCACAGCCTTTTGCACTTTTGAAGAATACAAAGCCGCAGTTGAAGCTTTCAAAACTCTTGGTAATCTGCGATACCAGAGCATACAGGGACAGCTTGATGGCACAGTTCCCTCTACTACAGCAGCGCAGACTGAAAACCCTGACAAGCTAATTTCAGCCGGTAATTTAGACCTTACTTCACTTGGCAGCATGATGGGAGGCGGCAATCACCCTAATGAAGCAGAACGACCGACTAAGTGGGGCAATCAGCAAGGTGGCGAAAGCTTCGAGCCAAACCATCCAGAAAGCTGGCCTGATCGTGGGCCTATGATGCAAAAGATACCCACAGACAAAGAATTGTCACCAATGCTTCTCAAAGCACAAGCAAACAACCCTTCTATTACCATCGAAAGCCTATTGTTTTATTCAGGATTGTTTGCTCTTGTTTTGCTCTTAACATTCTTTATAGCGAAGAAGAAAAGAAATTATTAGCATAAGGCAAAATGCGCACATATACTAGTGTTTTGCTAGAGTTATAAATAGTTATAATGAAATTTGTTATATGATAAAATGTCTATAGAGTCTTCGGTAATTTTTCTGTGCTAGTTTAGTTTTTGCACCTGTCATAGGAAGTTGCTTATTTAGATAGGAGGGTTGGCCATGGCAAAGATATTGATTTGTGATGATGAGGCAGGCTTAAGAGCTGTTATAAAACGATATGCTTTGTTTGAAGGGCACGAGGTCTTCGAAGCCTGTGACGGAATGGAAGCTGTAGAGCTATGCAAAGCCCAAGCCTTTGACATAATTATAATGGATGTTATGATGCCACAGCTCGATGGCTTTTCAGCAGTTAAAGAGATTCGCAAAACCTCTGATACTCCCGTTATTATGCTTTCTGCCCGTGGGGAAGAATACGACAAGGTTTTTGGCTTTGAAGTGGGAGTTGACGACTATGTAGTAAAACCCTTTTCATCAAAAGAGATTATGCTTAGGATAAATGCAATTCTCAGACGCATAAAGGCAAAGACTCCTAAAGAAGAGGGCGGACACATTATTTTTGAAAAAGATGGTTTTTTAGCAGATTTAACTGCATACAAGGTCTTTATTGACGGGGAACAGGTAAATATGGCACCAAAAGAATATGATCTTCTGTTTTTCCTTATTCGCAGCAAAAATATTGCAATACCCAGAGAGAAAATACTTACGGAGGTATGGGGATATGATTATTTTGGCGATGACCGCACCCTTGACACTCACATGAAACTACTTCGCAGGCACATGGGTAAATATGCGCATTTCATAACAACTCTTAGGGGATTGGGGTATCGTTTCGATGGATAGATTAAAACTCAAATGGAAAATCTTTATTTTCCTGCTTGCTTTTTGCGGTGTTTTACTCCTTATTCTCTGGCTTTTTCAAACCGTATTCTTGAGCGACATGTATAAAATGATAAGGCGCAATGAGCTTCACCAGGCTATTGCTCTCGTTGAGGAAAACATAGACAGCCCTGATTTAAGTGAAATTTTATTTCAGCTTGAAACAGATAAAAGCGTTATAGTCGCTCCTGCCAGAGATTTTTTAAAGCCGCAAATGCCTGCCAACGGTGGACCTGGTGGTGCGCGCCCTGAAACAATTACGCAGACGAAGGAGTTTACATTGTCAAATGGACAGGTGATTTCACTTACCTTCCATGCCATGATTACGCCTGTGAACGCAACATTGTCAACCTTGCAAATACAGCTATATATTATTACAGCCATAATGATTTTGGCCGCTGTTGCGATTGCTCTTGTCTTGTCAGATGTCATTGCAAAGCCGCTTGTAGGACTGAATGACAGAGCGAAAAAACTCTCCAAGGGTAATTACAATGCAGATTTTATCGCAAGTGGATACTTAGAGGTAAAGGAGCTTTCCGATACGCTGAATTCTACTGCAATCGAGCTTTCGAAGGTTGATGAGCTGCGGCGGCAACTTATTGCTAATATTTCCCACGATTTGAGAACACCTCTTGCCTTAATTTACAGCTATGCCGAGATGATGCAGGACTTTCCAGATGAAATAACAACTACACAGGTGCAGACCATTATGTCAGAAACCAAGAGGCTTTCATCTCTTGTGAATGATATTCTAGATGTGTCCAGGCTAGAAACCGGCACAATGGAGCTTCATATGCGCAGCTATAACCTAACTGAAAGCATTGACAAAACGGTTGCAAGGCTTTCGGAGCTTTTGAGGAATGAGGGCTATTCTATTGTGTTCGAGCATACTGAAGATGTCTACGTCATGGCGGATGAGGCAAAAATCACCCAGGCTTTATACAATCTGCTTACTAATGCTGTCAATTACAGCACAGATGACAGGCATATTATTGTGAGACAAAAAAGGG
>LSQX01176556.1_pt1 | contig 21284 bp, 9 predicted proteins | sample 654561 | NCBI WGS metagenome assembly LSQX01 (sample SAMN04489861, study PRJNA283612) | anaerobic digester metagenome | isolation source: 4 biogas reactors fed with cattle manure at either 37C or 55C with and... | place: Denmark: Kongens Lyngby | collected 2014 | reverse complement strand
GTGGTTCCTCCTGCCGGAACATCAGTATAATTCAGGCTGTCAGTGCTGAACTGCCACTGGTAACTCATTGCTCCGTCGCCCGTGGCCGGCACACTTGTGAATGTGGCAGGCGAGGATCCCTCACAGATGGTCTGATCTGATCCTATTGAACCGGGAACAAAATTAATGACTGTAACCTTGATTATACTGCTGTATCCGGTACATTCATTTGTTCCAAGAGTGGCTGTAACTGCCCTTCTGTACCAGGTGTCTGCTTCCGGGGAAGGTGCTGAATAAGTCACACCATCAGCCGAAGGAATGTCTGTAAAGAAAATTCCGTCAGAACTTTCCTGCCACTGGTAGCTGATAAGGGCTCCGTCATAGCTTACAGCAGCCACTGTCTCAGTGAATTCCTCGGGTGCAGTGTCTTCACAGATTATCTGTGTTCCTGTAATATCACCCGGATCAAAATTGTTCACCCTGATAAGAAGAGTATCCGTAGCGGCAATACATTTATTGCTTCCAAGAGTGGAAGTAACCTCCCTGTAATACCAGGTGTCCTGTGAAAGGACTCCCGGACTGTATGTTTCACTGACCGCGGTTGGTATCAGATCGAATGTAAGACGATCGGTACTCCTGAACCATCTGTAGGAAAAGACTCCGTCGCCCGTGGGTGTTATGCTTGTAAAAGGTGCTGCTGCAGTATTTTCACAAATGGTCTGTTCAGCAGCAATATTACCCGGTTCGAAATTGTTGACGGTAACCATTATGACGTTGGACTCCATGCTGCATTCAACCCCTCCTGCGGTGGACGTTGCAATACGCTTATACCACATATCCGCATCCAGTGCAGGTGCGACATATATCTCAACATTACCTCCCGAAGGAACATCATCCCATGAACCGCCGTTATCGGCACTCTCCTGCCACTGGTAGCTAATTATACCGTCACCCGTTGCAGACACCGATGTAAACGGAGCCGGAATAACATCTTCGCAGATTGTCTGTGTACCCGATATTGAACCCGGTGTCATGTTGTTGACAAAAACCAGAACAGGATCAGTAAAGGCAACACATTGCGTTCCGTTGAGTGTGGCGGTAACCTGGCGTCTGAACCAGGTATCCGTTGTCATCGCTCCGTGAGCATAATCATTATCAACTGCTCCGGTAATATTCGTGAAGTGCGTACCATCAAGGCTTGCCTGCCACTGATAGCTTATCACACCCCTGCCTGTGGCATCCGTCGAGGTGAACGGATCCGGAGTGTCGTTTTCACATATTTCCTGGGAAGAGGAAATAGTTCCCGGATCAAGACTGATAACCGTAACTTTGACAGTATCGGAAACCTTTACGCATGACCGGTAATCATCAGTGGCTGTCGTCAGTCTTCTGAACCATGTATCCTGTGTAAGAACATCTGCAGAATATGTGGCACCGTTTCCTCCTGAAGGAACATTTATGTAGTTTATACTGTCAGTGCTTAACTGCCACTGGTAGCTCTTCGATCCGTCCCCGCTGGCAGCAACGCTTGTAAAGGCAGCCGGTGCGGTTCCGGCACATATTGTCTGACTGCTTCCGATGGAACCGGGAACAAAGTTTATTACCGTAACCCTGACCTGGTCTGTATATTTTGTACAGGAATTCAGTCCGATTGTTGAAGTGACTGCTCTTCTGAACCATGTATCCTGATCAAGGACCGGCGGATCATATGTTTCATCCGTAGCACCGCCAATGTCGGTAAAGTTTATTTGGTCGGTACTGCTCTGCCACTGGTAACTTACATTCCCGTCAGCTACCGGACCAACACTTGTAAACGGTACCGGGTCTTCTCCCTCACAGATGATCTGATCACCGGATATGGATCCCGGTGTGAGGTTATTTACGGTGATTCTGACTACATCGTTGTCTTTGAAACACACCATACCATTAAGTGTAGCCCTGACTTCCCTGTAGTACCATGTATCTTCTGTAAGTATGCCGGGGTTATAGGTTTCGCTGAACGCTCCGCCTATCTGGTCAAAACCGCTTCCTTCCGTTCTGCTGTACCATCTGTATGAGAACACCCCGTCTCCCGTGGGAGTGATGCTTGTAATCAATGCTGCGGCAGTATTTTCACAAATTACCTGGTCTTCTTCTATTGTACCCGGATCGAAATTAATTACTGTGATCCTTACAACATTGGATTCCTCCATGCAGGTTTTCATTCCGACAGTGGATATGACAAGCCTCTTATACCATGTATCGGCATTAAGTGCTGACGGTAAATAATCACGGTCATTACCGCCGGCAGCAACATCGTCCCAGTTCATACCTTCATCAGTACTTTCCTGCCACTGATAGATAAAGGGAGCGAAAACTGTTGTTGCTTCAGTTCCTGTTAACAGAGCAGGCGTGTCACCCTCACATATCGTCTGGATACCGGATATTATCCCGGGTGTTATCCTGTTGACCCTGACAATAACAGGATCGGTATATGCTATACATGTCCTGCCATTAAGTGTTGCAGTGACCTCGCGCCTGAACCAGGTGTTCTGTGTAAGCGGACCGGGTGCATAATCAGCAGCCGTTGCACCGGTGATATTGTTGAAATCAGTGCCGTTATGGCTGCTTTGCCACAGATAGGTGAATGTTCCGTCCCCTGAAGCTGCAGTCGTTTCCGTTAACGGATCAGGTGTTTCTCCCTCGCATACAGTCTGGTTCGTACCAATTTCACCCGGATCAAATCTGATCACCTTAACAAAGATTATATCGGTGTACTCAGTACAGTATGTTCCTCCGTGTTCTGCCGTAACAGCTCGTCTGAAATAGGTATCTGCTGAAAGTTCCGGTGAACTGTATCCTGGTGTGGTAATGCCAAGGGCTGTCCAGTTGTTCGTGCCGTCCGGACTGCTTTCCCAGCTGTATGTGAATGAGCCGTCACCGCTTGCAGCAACACTTGTAAACGGTGCAGGAGCTGTCCCCTCGCATATTGTCTGATCGCTGGCTATTGAACCCGGATCGAAGTTAATGACTGTAACCTTTACCGGACCGGTTTCCAGAACGCATGATGCAATACCATCCGATGATGTCACGGTACGCTTGAACCAGGTATCCACGTCCAGGCCCGCCGGAGGATTATAAATTTCAACATCCGATGACGGAATTGGAGTGTAAGTCACTCCGTTCGTACTTATCAGCCATTCATAGCTGAGATTCCCGTCACCCGAAGCCGGTGTACTGCCAAAGGGATCCGGAATGGCTCCCTCGCATATTGACTGATTCCCGGTAATGGAACCCGGATCGAAATTAAGAACGGTTATCGTTACAACATTGGTTGGTCTGACACATGTTTTTCCGTTCAATGTTGATGTTACATCCCTTCTGTACCATGTATCCTGGGTAAGTATTCCCGGATTATAAGTTTCTCCTGTGGCACCGATGGGAGTAAAATCAGTTCCGTCAGTGCTTATCTGCCATCTGTATGTAAAAGTACCGTCACCCGATGGTGATACACTTGTAAGCGGTACTGCAGGACTGTTTGCACAAATAGACTGGTCGCCGGCTATGGAGCCCGGATCGAAATTAATGACGGTTATTTTAACAGTATTCGATTCTTTTGTACAGATACTGCCGGACAGATCAGATGTTGCAATACGTTTGTAAAGCATGTCTGCCGACAGTGCCGGCGGGGAATAATCCGGATTATTTCCGTCCAAAGGAACATTATCCCATGTAACTCCGTCATCGCTGCTCTCCTGCCACTGATAGGAAATGATTCCGCCGCCTGTTCCGGCGGTAAATGAGGTAATTGCCAGAGGCGTGTCTCCCTCACAGATTGTCTGGGTTCCGTCTATTGATCCCGGATCAAGATTATTCACAGTGATGAGTACAGCGGGCGTGAATCCCATACATGTCCTGCCGTCAAGCGTAACCGTTACCTGTCGCCTGAACGATGTGTTAACCAGCAGGGCACCACTGGTGTAGTTTTCACCCGTGGCTCCGCTGATGCTGGAAAAGTTGCTTACGTCTGTACTGCTCTGCCACTGGTATGTCATTGTGGCACCGGGATCTGCCGAAGCGGAAATCACAGTTGCGAGCTCTGCAGGTGCAGTATTTTCGCAGATAGTCTGTACAGGTCCGATGGTTCCCGGATCAAAGCTATTGACTTTAACAAAGATAATGCTGGTGTACAGAGTACAGTATGTTCCTCCGTGTTCCGCCGTAACAGCACGTCTGAAATAGGTATCTGCTGAAAGTTCCGGTGAACTGTATCCTGGTGTGGTAATGCCAAGGGATGTCCAGTTGTTCGTGCCGTCCGGACTGCTTTCCCAGCTGTACGTGAATGAGCCGTCACCGCTTGCAGCAACACTTGTAAACGGTGCTGGCGCTGTTCCTTCGCAGATGGTCTGAGACGATCCGATTGATCCCGGACTGAAATTGATTACTGTGACCTTAACAAAATTCGTCTCCTTTACACATGATGCTGTAAGATAAGTTGCAGTTACCTCACGCCTGAACCAGGTATCGGAATACAGTTCTCCCGGTGTGAAAGTTTCGTCAGTTATGCCTGTGAAGCTGTAGTTGACACCGTCGGTGGAAGACATCCACCTGTAGCTGAAGTCACCTGTTCCTGAAGGAGGAACGCTTGTAAACGGTGTTGCGGGAGCTGTTCCTTCACAAATTGATATGTCTGAACCGATTGAACCCGGATGGAAGATAATGACGGTCACCAGTACGGGATCCGAAGGAGCCTCGCAGACACTTGATCCCATGGTGGAGATGGTCATCCTCCTGAAATATGTGTTTTCGGAAAGAGGTCCGGAAGCATAAACCAGCGATGTTGCACCGGGAATATCGGTCCAGTTGCTGTTATCAGTGCTTCTCTGCCACTGATATGTAATGGCACCATTGCCGGTGCCGGCTGTAATACTGGTAAAGGCAGCCGGGGTTGAATTTTCGCATACAGCCTGATCGGCATCAATCTGACCGCCGTCAACAAAATTGACAACCGGTGTTACTGTTCCGTTCATCAGCTGCTTACAGCCTGTGGTAGCATTTGTTGCTATTACATAATAACTTTCATTCTCATTATCCGGCCATGCCAGGGATGATCCCGTTCCTGCAAGCGGAGCATTCACCGGTCCGTGGGAGTTGTACAACTGGTAATCCACTCCCGCCTGCGAACCTGAAAGTGTTATCGTCGCACCTGTTTCATGACTGCAATATGCCACCGGTGCGCTAAGGTTGAATATTGCCGGCAGGGGATTAACCGTTACGCTTAACGGCAGGTGAACGGTATTGCAAACACCGTTTGAATTTTCTATTACCGAAACATCTCCCGTCACGGCCATTTTGAATGTTATCTCAACACTGTGTGAATTTTGACCGGAGATGATATATGCACCTGCCGGATAACTCCATGTATAGGTTGAACCACTGTTAAAAGGCACGGAATAAACAGCCGTGTCACCCAGACACAGGCTTGCCGGACCGCTTACAACTTCACCCGGTATTATAGGTACTACCGAGACCGGTAATTCAACAGGTATCCCGACACAACCCGTGGAAATAATTGTTTCCGTCACAGTGATCTTGTCGCCCGGATCAGCCATTCCCGGAACAGCTTCCACAATAATGAAGTTCATCCCGGAAGGTGATGTAATTACCAGTGAAGGCGGTACTGTCCATGCGTAAGTGGAACCCGGATGGCTATCAACTTCATAAACTCTGTTTACTGCATCCTCACAGAGAACCGACGGACCCCTGATCTCTGATGTCAACGGAAGGGGGTTGATTGTAACGGTTACTATATTTGAATAGACCGGTGTGGTACAGGATGCATCCTCAGCCTTCCTTACAAAAAGAGTAGTTTCCGTGAGTATCCCGTGAGAATATTCTGCATAGTCTGAATCGTCTATATCAGTCCAGTTGCCATCACCCTCTATTGCAGAAGTATTTGTTGTATACTGCCAGGTATAGGTAAAAGACCCACCGCCACCGCTCGCTGATGCCAGACTGCTAAAGGGAAGAGGTGCTTCTCCATAACAGATAAAATGACTGCTGCCAATAGCTCCGCTGTTCAGGGCAGGCATCACAGTGATGACTATTTCATTACTGTAAACCACAGGTGAACATGTACTTTCGACTGCTCTCCGGACAAATTTCGTAGTAGTGGTCAGAATTCCGTGATCATATTCAGCATCGTTAGAGTTGTCTATATCAGTCCAGTTACCGTCACCGGGAGTTGCCAGCATATTTGTGGTATACTGCCAGGTATAAGTAAAAGCACCTGCTCCGCCTGTTGCTGATGTTAAACTTATGAACGGGGGGACATCATCTCCGTTGCAGATATCCTGACTGCTGCCGACTTCTCCTCCGTCCAGTTGAGGCCGTACGGTAACCGTAACAATATTACTGTAAACAGGAGTAGAACATGTACCTTCAACTGCTCTTCTGACGAAACGTGTCGTTGTGGTAAGATTATTATTGTAATTTAAACCCGGAGTATTGCTTGAATGGATTGGAATCCATCCCGGATCCCCAGCATCTAAACTAACATCAGTTGTATACTGCCAGGTATAGGTGAACGAACCTGCTCCGCCGCTTGCTGCCGTTGAATTTGTAAATTGAGCAGGAATTGTACCATAACAGATTGTCTGATTTCCTGAAATCGAACCGCCTTTGAGTTCGGGGCGAACGGTAACTCTGACAATATTACTGTAAACAGGAGTAGAACATGTACCTTCCACAGCCCTCCTCACAAACCGTGTTGTTTCGGTTAAAGTACCATGGTCATATGTCAGACCTGTTGCAGAAGAAATATCTTGCCATGCAGAGCTTCCTAAAGGAGCTGACATATCTGTGGTATATTGCCATAAATAAGTAAATGAACCTGCGCCGCCTGTTGCAGCATCGGAACTTGTAAATGCTGCCACATCAGCACCATAACAGATTGTCTGGTTGCTGCCTATTGAGCCACCGTTCAATTGCGGCCTTACAGTAACCGTTACAATATTACTGTAAACAGGAGTAGAACATGTACCTTCCACAGCCCTCCTCACAAAACGTGTTGTTCCGGTTAAAGTACCATGGTCATATGTCAGGCCTGTGGCAGAAGAAATACTTTGCCATGCAGAACTGCCCAAAGGAGCTGACATATCTGTGGTATATTGCCATAAATAATTAAATGAACCTGCCCCGCCTGTTGCAGCACCGGAGCTTGTAAATGCAGCCACATCATCACCGTAACAGATTGTCTGGTCACTGCCTATTGAACCACCCTCAAGTTCCGGATAAATAGTTATCACCCTTGATGAAGCTCCGCCTGCCCCACAACCATTTTCCGGATATACTGAAATTGTAACCGGTGAAACAGCAGTGGGTGAGAAATCCACAACAATAGAATTGGTACCATGCCCCGACACTATTGTAACACCTGCAGGAACACTCCATACATAATTCGATGCATTGGCAACAGATTGTATTGAATACGTAACTCCTGTCTCGGCATAACACATATTGGCCGGCCCTGATATCGGACCTGCAGCACCTGGAGCAGCCGGATTGATAGTGATATTATAGTTTGGAGTTGTTACTGCACAACCTGAAGATTGTATTGTTTCGGTTACTCTTAGGGAACCTGTTCCAGGTGAGAGATTCCAAATGACAGTAATACTGTTTCCGGTAGAACTTCCAGATATTGTACCGTTAACAACTGTCCAACTATAAGCATGTCCGTCATGGTATTGTGTTGTATACACTATTGCATCACCAAGACACGGACCTGTTTCTCCACTTATAGCCGGAGCAGGAAGCGGACTGACTGTTATATCCACTGTAGCTGTTCTGGGATTTCCACATCCGAATGTTGCTGTTCTGCGGTATCTATAAGTTCCTGGTGTATTTACAATTTCTGAAAATGTTGCAGCTGACCCCGATAGAGGAGTCCAGGTTGAAAAAACTGGTCCCGGGGCCCTGTGCCAACTGTATGTTGGTCCTGATGAGGCAGGCGTACCTGTAAATGCACTTGTTTGATTAGTTATATTAACTATTCCACCCTGGCAAATATCTGTGCCGGAAATTACACCTCCATTGTGTGTGATTGAATATACTGTGATATCCCTGGTTGTAGATACAGGATCACCACAACCAAATGTTGCGGTTCTGCGATACTTGTAAACTCCTGGCGTACTTATTGTTTCACTGAAATTAGCAGAAGAACCTGTTAGCGGAGTCCATACTGAAAAGGTTGGTCCGACAGCTCTTGCCCAGCTATAAGTAGGCCCACCGGAAGAAGGACTTCCTGTTGATGCGCTGGTATAATTTGTAATATTTACCACTTCGCCTGCACAGACACTTGATCCTCTGATTGTTCCGGGATTGTGATTGACTGAATATACAGTTAATTGCCTGGTGCGTGGATTTGAATTGCATGAAGGATTTGTTGTATATTCAAGATAGACACTTATTGTTTTATTCCCCACCGTTGTTCCTACATCTACAGTGATGGTTCTGGTTCCCTGCCCTGATTTTATAGTTAATCCGGAAGGCACCGACCATACATATCTTGTCGCACCACCCGGTGTCATCACAGGAGGATTATTTGGAACACTAAAAACCAGATCATTTACATTAGGACACGTAGTTGTTGGACCCGATATGCTAGGTGGAGTCGGGAGAAGTCTTCTTACTGTCACCGTCACTTGTTTAGCCGGGCCTTCACAAAACTGACCGGTAGTACCTATTTCTCTAACCCAATAATTATAGGTGCCATCAGCAAGGATACCCGGACTATAAGTTGTTCCGATTCTAACCTGGTGACTCGGATGCAAGTCATCATTATTGTACCAATGTAATTGGCCCGGATTTGTACCATTTCTGATTGCCGACAAAGTAACATTTGTTCCGGAACAGACTGTCACATCGGAAGCCGTCGGCAAAGGAGGAGCTCCTACCAAACGAAGTCTGGAAAAATCATTGACAGAATTACTGTATGTAAACGGATCCATCGGATCATAAGGATTACATGGACCCCAGTTACGAAGCGTGACATCAAAAATATCATCCTCCTGATCATTAATATAATCTCCGGTGTGATAAATAGGATAAGTCTGAGCAAGTGGAGTAACCAATGTTCTGGATCCTGCATCCCATAGATACTGAATGACAGGTCCTTCAAAAAATCCTGAATGAGTTGTATAACCAGCTGCATTTGCTGTACCATCCGGGTTTACGTGCCAAACACCTGATATAGCCACACCATTGTTATCTGTTACTTTCACCATGGTCCCATGCACGTCTATATATACATTGGGTATCCCCTTTGCGGTATGTGTGCCATAAACATACTGTACATGCCTCGGTTCAATATTTGGCAAATCCGGCTCAACCGGCAACTGGCAATCAAATACAGTTGCATCGGTAAATCTAAAGGCAGTAATATCTTCACCCACGCAAAATAAAGTACGCGGATCATCAACTGGCGGATCCAGGCCTAAGCTTCCAGTACCAGGAACAGGTGTTCCATTGTCTCGCTTATAGTTGGGAATGGTAATGATTACCGTGTTTTGTGTAACCAGCAGGTTAGGCTGTAAAGTGCCCGAGGTCCACAGATATGGATAGATTGAGATATCCCATGTACAATTAGCCGTATTGTCCGGGTAACTTGCCCAGGACTCAACTGCCCGGTAAATACCTGAACCGTTACCACCAATCTCTGTAAAATACCCTCCTGTGGTTCTGGGGTTAGTCGCCGGGTATTCCCACTGAACCCACACTCTGGGCGGACAATAATGAATACTGTTACGAAATCTCTTGCTTAATATCAAATTAAATTCAACATCAACATTGGTAACAGGGGCACATATATCTTTAGGAGGTAATTCTCCATATAAACCATTAGTAAAATCAGCAGCAACAGCAATATAGTTATTCACTGCCTGAACATTTGAGAAATTGGGCTTAACTCCTCCTGTCAATGACAGCGTTCCCAAAGAAGCAGTATGGGAAACACGCACTGAATTTCTATTCGCGTAAGATATTGAATAAGGAAGTGTAATTCTTAAATTATTTCCTGCCGACACAGGATTACCAACCATAGCAACCGGTGAGCCTCCTACTGTTATTGACCAGCCATTGGATGTTCCTGCATTAACCACAGCCCTGTCAAATTCTACAATCAGCACCTGTTGATCAATATCAGTAAAAGTGATAGGATATCTGTTATTGGGAGCATCAACAGGAATAAGATAAGACTGCGAAAATAGACTTAAGGATGAAACAATAAAAATTACCAGAAAAAGAAAGCTTTTTCTGATTATCGTTTTGTTGTTATTAATCTTAAAAGCAATTGATAGCTTCATGACAGATTACTTTATTTACGGATATATTATTGACAGTATTATTAAAGGTTAAGACCAATCTCTTATTAAAAGAGTTGCATAAATTCACGTTATTAGCTGTGAAGATAAAATAGCCTAAACCTTGATTAGCCAAAGGTTCAAAGATTATAGAGAAAAAAAGTTCTATTATTTGGTTACGTAAACAATAGGAATTTAGGAGATAATTAAAATTAATTAACCTGTTGTTAACCATACTATCATGGAAGGTCAATTTTAAATATGACGGAACAACAATCCGTAAGAGATAACAGAACATGATAAACAAATGAAAACAACTATAGTATGACTTTCACGATCATTTGTACGCAAAAAAAACTAATATGTTCTGTTACGGTGTATATTTTTTAGATGAATTATTCTTTGGTATTTCGAAGCGGGAAGTGTACTAGGGCTCGTTGGTACTAAGGAACAGTTAATGACGGTACAAATCGTTGAATCTTCGTCCCTTTTTTCTACCTTTACCCCGAAAGCATTACCATATGCGTGATTTCACCCCGGAAACATATAGATTACTTCTCAAATCCCTTCTGGAACAGAAATATAACTTTCAGCCATTTATTGATTTCCTTTTAAATGCAAAATCCAGATCCGTTATCCTTCGTCATGACGTGGATGCAAGAAAAATGAATTCACTTTTGTTTGCACAATTAGAAAACGAATTTGGGATTAAGGGTACTTATTATTTCAGAATTATCCCTGAAAGTTTTGATGAAAACCTAATCAAACAGATATACGATTTAGGCCATGAGATAGGATATCATTATGAAGATGTTAGTTTAATTGCTAAAACGCGAAGTATCTTCAATGTGCAACATAATAACACAGACAGGGATAAAGAATTACTAATTAAAGCTGCAATTGACAGTTTTAGTAAAAATCTCGAAAAATTAAGAAGGATAGTGCCGGTTGAAACGATCTGTATGCACGGGAGTCCATTGAGTAAATGGGATAACCGGCTATTATGGAAGTATTATAATTACAGGGATTTTGGTATAAAAGGAGAACCCTATTTTAACACTGATTTCAGGGAGGTGCTTTATCTTACAGATACGGGGCGAAGATGGGACGGAGAGGCAGTTTCGGTCAGGGATAAAGCAAAGAGTAAGGGGATAAACACAACATCAGAAACAGAAGTAATCAGAAGAGAGAACAGTTTTCATTCAACTTTCGATATAATTAATGCTGCAAAAGAAAACAGGTTACCCGATAAAATCATGTTAACTGTTCATCCTCAACGATGGGACAGGAGACCCATGTTCTGGTTCCGGGAGCTTGTCTGGCAGAATGTTAAAAACATTGTAAAAGGAGCACTTGTAAAAATTCAAAACGATAAGTTATGATTTACAAGTATGAAATAAAAAGTCTTTCCAGGTTTCTGGAACTTTAATTCTCCAGGTTTTTTTATTCTTGTTGATCTATCTTATTCAATACTTTGTATTTTGTGCCGAGCACCATTCTTATTACCCCCACCCCAGCAACCAATCCAATTACATTAGATAACATATCAAACATATTGAATGTCCTGTCAGGAACCCATAACTGAATTAATTCGGTGGCTACTGCGAGTATTAATATAAGTCTGACAAATTTCGGGAAAGGATTTACAGAAAAAAGGGAAATCCTCTTAAGTTGACCTACTAAATAATAGAGACAAATAAGGAAGTAAACCGCAAAATGAAGAAGATGGTCGAGGCGTATGTTGAATACTTCCGGCCCTAGAAATATTTTGTCTAAGCTAATTTCCCGAATCGGTACTAAAGTCGTTAATAAAACAGCAAGATAGCCCAGCCAGAAAATTATGCGGTATATTAAATGCTTCAAAGAGATTTCCGGGGTTAAATTTTAATATCGAAAAGATACTGTTTACAAAAACTACTCAATCATATTTTAATAAGACGCTTGCCAATTGCCAACATCCAACTTTTTTCTTTTAGCTAAAATTTAGTAATAACATTTCCGAGTTATAGAGTCGGTACAATAGGGTGCTATCAATTAAAGCCTCCTGAATCTGTGATAAATATCTCTAGCCACTTTCTGAAGTTTTGGTTCAAATCTGGTTTTATCAGCTGAAATAACCGATTCAAGATAAACCTTATATCTGATATTATTTTCGTTCAGAAATTCTATTAATTCCTTTGGAGGTTCTTTTTTCTGAAATTCAACAGCTTCTTTTTTCAGAGCTTCTTCTCTGGTCATTAAACCCTGACGAATCAATCCGCTGGAATGGAAGGTGTATTTTGTTATTCCAGATATGCGAAGTGTATCTTTAAAAAATGGCACATCATGAAGATGGCAGTCGAGATGTTCCACCGATCCTGAATCATCACTCCATTTCATTTCTTTTTTAAGTATTTCAATAATTTCAGTAAAAGGCAGGTAAATATAATCATACAGACCTATATGCTGAGTGATCAATCGCATCAGGGATGTTCGCTTAATACCAATTATATCACACATGCCTCCGGCAATTTTCTGGAACTCAAGCTTATGTTTGTTTAAGGAAAGATACCTGAATTTTTTCTCTGCATCAGTGTTTTTGATCACGTTAGAAAAGTAGGAGGCGGTATTAAGACTTGAGACCTCTTTAATCTGTGAAACATACTGAACTCTTCTACCGGAACCTTTGATAACCAGAGGTATATTAAAATTCTTTGCTGCAAATTCAATTGAATAGTTAATGCCCCTCATGCAAGCATTGCAGAAATCGCCCGTTTTTTCTGTAAAAACCTTAAAGAGTTCCGATGAATTTCTCTTGTTAATGGTATAAAAGATATGATCGGCATCGCAAGAGGCGATTGCGTTTCTGATATTATTTTTTGCAGTCTGAGTGAGAAATCCGTTATCAAGAGTAACCGAAAGTGTCTTCAGTCCGTACACCTTTGTACACAGGTAAATGGCATAAGTGCTGTCTTTCCCTCCGCTCAAAGGTACCAGAACATCATAAGGCCGCTTTAATCTTTTTGCCTTCTCAAGGATCTCTTCAAACTCAGCCTTCTTCCTCTCTTTTATCAATTCCCAGTCCTTAAAATCCGATTCATATTTCCTGCAATGATTGCATACCCCATCGGAATCGAATGTTATATTGGCGAGGGTTGCTGGCAATATACAACGACGACATCTTTTAATATCCTCCATTCCTTTTGCAAATACTAACCGTCCTTTGAAAATTAATCGCTTTTTTATATTATATTCGAAATATCCCGGATCAATCAACAAAGATTGATTATATTTTAAATTTCCTTCCTTGCGGGATCCACATAGTCTGTTTGCAGGTTGATTAAATTAAGCCATATCATATATAACTTTGTCACTATATGATTCATTCACTGTCTATTATCTAAACCTATCCTGATAATTCGGATTTTCCCGCATAATATTCATACTCTCCGGCCAGTTTTCAACAAACCAGATAAGCATTGAAGTAACATCAATCTTGTCTTTCAGCATTTTATCCCGACGTAGATTCCATTCCGTTTTTATATTATTATTTCTTAATAGTTCCAGCCCTTTTTTAATTGCTGCTTGCTGATCGTCCTCCGATTCCGAAAAAATATAACATAAACGATATCTTTCACTTTGTTCTTCAAGATAAAGGCTTTTAGTATCATGAATAACTATTGAAGGTGTTCCCAGAACAGAGCCTTCAGCAGGCATGGTAAAACTTTCTCCTAAAACCAATGATGCATAAGCCAATGCGTCATGGATTCTGAATGGTGCAATATTAATTTTGCATTGTTTGAGTATAGGGGGAAGCTCTGATTCTGAAGAGATAAACACTTTAGCAAAATGTGAAAATTGTTTTACAACTTCGAGCTTATTATTAAAACTTATGCCTTTATGTCCATAATCATGACTTGCTTTCCACGAACCGAACCTCAAGATTACATATTTCTCATTTACTGATATACCCATTTCGTCAAGAACTGAAATGTCAGGTTTGTATCTGTTTGGATGCAGATATGCAAGTTCATGATAACCAGAATACCTGACAATTTTTGAGGATTTTAACGGGTGTTCATAATCTCCTGTCAGAATAGCTTTTGTGAAAGGTTTATAAAGCCACATCTGCTCAAAATTAAAAGTATCCTCGAAGGCAATATGAGGTTTACCTGTAATACATGCAATATGTGCAGCATAATGTGACCCATGACTTAAAAACAGATCTGGTTTGAATCGGACTGCAGCTTTATAAACTCCGTAGTCAAATTTAAATATACTTGAAACCTTGCCTTGAATAGATTCTGCAATTTTCCCTAAACTGACAAATGGAAGATCATAGTGTTCAAGTAATTTTACAACATGTTCTTTCTCCCGACAGGTAAAAAGAATTTGATGCTGCCTGCTCATCATAATTATGGCAAAATTCCGAAAGAGATGAACGTGGGCAGGATGGCCAATATCAACTAAAATACGCATACTTGCTAGTCAAGAAGTCTGGCAATAATAGTACTGCCGGCATATACCTGCTCTCCCTCACGAATTTTAATCTCACAATTACGTGGTATTATCATATCTAACTGTGATCCCCATCTGATCTTTCCGATAATACTGCCTCTTTCGACAAAATCACCAGTTTTTTTCAATATAATACATCTTCTGACTCCTCTGGCAGCAATCTGTACCACACCGGCAATAACACCATCCTCTCTTTCTATAACGACTGTATTTCTTTCATTGGTTATAGTGGACACAGGTGTATTTAGCCCTATTGCCGTGCCAACCGTATGTTTTACCAGAACAATCTTTCCATCTATTGGTGATCTGTTTACATGTACATCAAATAGTGTCATGGCAATACCGATCAGATAACATGGCCTTTTAAGAATGTTTGTTTTCGTGATCTCACTTAAATCAGCAATTCTTAATTTTTTAACTGTTACAGGTATCTGATCTTTTTCAAGTTCCTTTATGTAGATGACACGCCCATCTGCACCTGATACTATATCATTTTGATCCCCCGGAATCATCCGATGCGGATTCCTGAAAAACCTGTAAAAAAAAAGTACTGTAAATAATAATAAAATTACAAAACCACTGATAAATGGTGTCACTAACCATAAAGGCATATCAATAAATGAATAAATAGTTATGCTTATTACCGATGCAGCCGTGGCCAGCCACACATTATCCGTGTAAAGGAACTTACGGTTGAACCCACCTTTTACAATCCAGAAAATAAATAATGCTGTAGAAAGCAGAAAAGTTGATAAAACAATAATAATAAATTCCATAATTATCACTCTAATAATTCACGTCCTTTTAACCATAATGTATGGCATAAGAGCTAAAAACATAATTCCGGGCATTATATCATCTTTTTGAAAAACAGCGGCTATCTTTTCTCCTTTTAACGACTTCAGATATTCATTTATCCGAAGATTCCCGGTCATAATTGCTTTTAGGCTGAAAATGGTATCCGTTAAATAATTAATCCATTTAGTATTAAGCTTATATTCAGCCGAAAAATCTGCCGGAATATCATTCAAATATTCATAGATATATTTTGCATAATCAATTCCGCATTCTTTCGCAAGGCCTACCCATAGCCATGTCCGCGCGTTTATTTCAATGAGCTTATATTTTCCGTCTCGAGGATCTTTCAGATATTCAATTTCAGATACTCCGGTATAATTAAGTGCTCTCAGCAGGTTAATGGAATTCAAATAACACTCTTCCACATAAACACTTTCAGCAAATGTGGCTGTCCCGAACCGTAGAGGGTGTTCACGCAATTTGGCCCCCATCCAAAAGGTTTTAATTTCACCATTTTTACAAAATGAAGTGAATGATATGGTTTTATTCGTTTTATCGGAAGGTATAAATTCTTGAATGATCGCATTTTCAAGTTCAAAGTTTTTCTTGATTACTTTAAGATATTTTTTTAAACTGGCTTCATCGGTTGCAAAGAATGCTTTTTTTCCAAATTTTTTATAATACGATAGGCCAAACCGGCCTTTGATGATTACAGGAAAAGTGATTTCGAACTGATCTGCATCCTCGATTTTTTTAATATTATAAGTCAGTGGACAGGGTACCCCCGTATTTTCAGCCATACAAAATAAACGGGTTTTATCATATATGTCCCCAATAATACCTAACCCAGGAGTGATTATTTTGTAATACTCCTCTAGTTTATTTTTGTATTTTGATATTGTAAATACAGCATGATCATTTGAAGGTATCAACACCCATCCATTTATATTATAATTCTTTGCAATCTCGATTAAAAAATCTGCGAACTCGCCAGTAAGATAATCCGGACAACGAAAAAACTTTAAACAATATTTGGAATAACGCGCCACACAATCGTTTTTATCAATCACAAATACGGGAATTCCAGCCTCTCCCAATGATCGGGTATTTGACAAACCCTGCACATGACCTTCAATTATAATAGCGCCAGGTTTACTTCTCATTTTCCAAAACTGAATTGTATACTCCTATGATCCTATCCGCTATAGTTTCTGAATCCAGGCCCAATTTAATAATACGATCCCGGCCTTTAGTTCTGCCATGCTTTTCAGAAAATTCAACCGCTTGTGTGATTTTTTCTGCAACATCACCTGGTTCAAAATTAGTGAGAAAATGTCCGGGTTCATCGCCAAAAAGCCATCTGATATCTCCAACATCTGTAGCAACTATCGGACGGTTGCAGGCCATTGCTTCTTTTATAATATTCGGAGAACCTTCCCAGAAGGATGTCAGCAGCACCAAATCTGATTTATTGATCTCTTCTATAATTTGATTGTATGGCCTGGAAAATACTACACTGAGAACTAGATTATCATTGGGAAGGAATGATACAGCCTCTTTTGCCAGATTATAATTTTTTACATATCTCTTTGGATTAGCAGCAAATAATACTTTTTTCTCTTTTAAGCTGGTTTTTTCTCTTCTCTTTGTAACTAGCATCTTTAAATCCACACCATTGGGAATGACAATTGCTTCGGCAATTCCTATGTCTCTTCTCATGGAGTCAGATTTTACAATTACAGCCTTCCACCTTTGGATTGCTAATATCTGAATTATTTTCTTCATTAAAAACCCGCATTTCGTATCACTGCCCATAAGTGACACAATCAGCGGTTTACAACCAACTAGAGTTGCCACAAATGCAGAAAGGGAATAATGTGCATGAAAAATGTCATAATGATTTTTACGCCGGTAATTCCAAAGAATCAATATATGTTTTAAATAAGACAGAAGACCTTTCCCCTTAATTGGAAAGTAATGTATAATTAAGCCCTTCTGCATTAACGACTCTCCCTGATTCTGAACAATAGGACTGATCGAATCTCCATTATTGCCGGAACTAATAAACAATACTTTCAATTATCTATACTTTTCCTGAATAAATCAACAGCTGTCTGTAATCTTAAATCAAAGGACTCATTAGAATTAAAGTCTCCTTCTTCAAAAATCCATTCTTCGTTCTTATATATATATCTTCCGGGTTTATTGTTAACTAACATTTGATATGGATCTGACTGACCAAATATACATTGCATCTCATTCACCAGATAGCCATCTTCTTTTTCAAAGATATCAATTGCCATACTGTAAAATCTGAAGCGATCAGTAAGAACCTTAACAAAATCAAATAGACTTACCGGCGGATTTTCATAGCTTTTTAAAAGGGAACCACTGGCTTTCTCTCCTTTTTTAACTTTTTTATGAGCAAAGAAGGAATTGCCCATTCTAATGACCCTCCATTCAAAATCGTGTGGCACATACTCCTGTAATAGAACGAAGTCCTTTTGAATATCTGAACTCCTAGATTTGTAAATTGCTAATTTTTTCTTTATACCGGTTGGATGGAATATATATCGGAATCCCCTGCCCAATATGTTTTTTTTCTGTAGATTAGGACCTGCTCTTTTGGGGGCACCAGTGCCAGAGAAAGTTGAACTGACATATTTTACAGCCTTTTTATAATCTTTTAAAATTCTGACACCACTACCGGATGCTCCTATATTTACTTTTCCGACCAATGGATATTCAGCTCCTTTTAAGAAATTAAATGCTTCATTTTTAAAATAAAAAACGTGGGTCGCTGGATGAGGGATTTTATTAGCTTCAAGCCAATATGCAAGATAACGTTTGCTTTCATAAATTAATACCTCCTCCAGCGAGGGAAATGAATTGAAGCCAAGTTCTTTAACAAGTATCATCAAACGTTCGTCGTATAGCTGCTTAAATGGAGCTGTGAGACCACCGGGTATCGTCAATAAGATATCCGGATTAACAGACAATATCTGGTCCAACCAATCATGCCTGGTTATATCAATTATAAAATAAACGATTTCATTTCTAAATTTTTCACATGAAACAATCCATTTTAACTGACTCTCGTCTGTTTCATTTTTTAATATAGCTGCTCTTATTTTAGACACTTAAAACATGTTTTACTAATGTCTTTATATTATTATTTTGTAGTTATCTATTAACTATCAGCATATCGTTTAATAAAAATGCTCCAGAGTAAGATCCATTTGTATGGGAGATGTAAACTTAAGCCATGCAGATTCCGTACTTCCAATACTATTTGATTTCACATGACTCAGCAAATAATCTATATCAAAGACTTCATTAATAATTGAATCGTTACTTTTTATCTCTTTTAACCTTTCAATTGTAAATTCGTTTATAAAACTACCAAGTGGGAAATTTGGAATATTCCTCCATGCTTTTTTTCTTAATCTTGATCGGATGGCTGCATATAATTTGTTAAAACGATATTCATCAATCAAGAATCCTGAAGAATACGGATATTCAGTCAATTGCTTATTCAAGATATTTTGAATCTCTGAAGCAAATGAAAGATTATTTAATCTTCTAAAGAAATTTGAATGATATTTCTTTTTTTGGAGTAAGTTATACCCGGATTGAAAAAGAGCAACTAGATAATCAATATCAATATACGGAGTAAATACATAATTAAAATAATTACAATAAAGCATATCGTTTTGAGCATGATGAAGTCGTGCTGCGATTTCAACCAATACATAAAAATCAACCAGGTCAGGATTTTTACACCAACTTTGTTTAGTGAAAAAATCCATAAGTTTCTCAAGATTAATTCGGGGTATATTTATTGCCTTTTTATTAAGATATTTAGTAAGTATATCAGTATTAATATTCCGGCTGAACTCATAAATAAAATTTGAAAGTATATAATCATCTGGTCTGGGAATTTTTATAAATTCACCTCCCATGGTACCTAAAAACATTGCTTCTCCAAAAGAAGATTCCAATTCTATGGCTTTTAATCTATGAGCCCTGTGCAGAGAACATAATGACTGACCAGATTTTACAGAATGACCGGCTGCTGTTCTAAATGTTTCCTTAGTAAACTTCAAATCATGAATTGAATGCGGTATATTAAAGTCATCTGCAATTTTTTTAGACAATATACAATCAAAGGATTCAGAATTCCCATATGTGTAGGTATGTAGCCTTACGTCCTGGCTTATCAGAATTGAGAAGAGTAAACGGCTATCGACACCCCCAGTTAACGAAAGACTAATATTTTTGGATTTTAACAATGAAAGGTATGATTTCATGCTTTCAACAAAATTATATACCAATTCATCCGGACGAATTAGCGCCTTGGATACATGTAATAATTCTTCAGGATCCCAGTGTTTAGAAAAATGCAAACGATTATCCTGAAAATTAATTACCTCAGCAATAGCATTGTATCTGATTTCATTAAAAACAGTCAGGCCATCAAGAAAGTGGTAACTCAAAGCATATACGGCTATATGATCAAACGATGGACTGACTTCTACCAGGGAGGTTATTGCCTTCAAATCGTTTGAAATAACAAATTCGTTGTCCGTCTTGTAAATGAAAAACTTCTTTACCCCGAGATGATCTGAAACTAATTTAAATCCTTTATCATTAATATGAATAATTGTAAATATGCCTTTTACATAATCGATAAATTTATCTTCATATTTTGACACAAGTGAATTAAGAATTTCTGAATTAGATGTTAATTCAACTTCATTTATTACACTTAATCTTGGAAGGACATATCCTTCAACAAGCCACTTTGAGTTATTCCCGGTAGCATTTATTAGAGGCTGATCTGTTAAAAGACAAAAATTCTTAAATCGCAGTAATTCATACCCCTCTCTTTTATTAAGCTTTCTATTAGTTAAAAGCCACATGTCAATTCACTAACAGACTTTCTAAATAAGGCTTAAAATTACCTACAACAATATTTTCCCATGAATAAGGCAGGCAACCTCGAATTATTTTGCCAGAGTTGAAGTGTTTTTCCATTATTTTTTTACAAATATTATGTAACCCATCACTAAAGGCCTGTGGACTATCCAGTATAAGCACTCCATTTATTTCATTTATAATCTTTTCATTTTCTGTTGTCCTGGTTGCAATTACCGGCATGCCGGCAAAAAGATATTCAAATGTTTTAGTCGGGGGTTGAGCATTAAAAAAAAGTGTAATAGGAATATAAGATACTCCAACATTATGTTTTGAAAGTATAGACGGTAAATCCCTGTGAAGTATCTTTCCATGAAAAAATACTAAATTTTGTAATTTATTTTCAGTTATTGCATTTTGAATTTTCTTTTCTGATTCTGGATTTCCAAAACCATAGATATGATATGAAATTCGTAATGACCCTTTATAATTTTTTAGGAATAAACTGAAACCTTCAATTGTATCTTCAATATTCCTATTATTAAATGAGCCAACATAGACCAGTTTTATATCATTGAATTCTTTTTCGGGCAGATTAAATTCTTCTGCACCAAGCGGTAGCAGATGGTAATTTTTAAAATTCATTTGATTTGCCAAATTATCGCTAATTATTGTTACATTTTTGAAAAAAAAGAGATCCAGTTTAATTAAACTTGTTTTAAAAATTCTTTTTAACCTGGAAAAAGCAATAACTCC
>LSQX01035386.1_pt1 | contig 21286 bp, 25 predicted proteins | sample 654561 | NCBI WGS metagenome assembly LSQX01 (sample SAMN04489861, study PRJNA283612) | anaerobic digester metagenome | isolation source: 4 biogas reactors fed with cattle manure at either 37C or 55C with and... | place: Denmark: Kongens Lyngby | collected 2014 | reverse complement strand
CCGCCACCATAAATATCAGCATGGTCGAAGGTGTTAATGCCTTGTTCTAAACAAGCGACAATTAAGTCTTTAAGTTGTTCATCAGATAAATTTGCTTCATGGAGTCGCCATAAGCCAAAGGCCATTGGTGACAATTTTATTTTATTGGTCATCATTATTCACTCCTTATTCTATTTTAGTAAATTTTGAGGACCTTTACTACCCCTAATTCAAAAGATTATGAATTATTTTGTGGAAATCATACAAAAATATTTTACTAAAAAAATAATTGTAGCGTTTTAGTTAACTTAAAGCAGTTACTTGTTCTTTATTTAGGAAGGTGGATACTGGTTAACTCCAATTCTGATTAAGTTATAGTTATGAGAATAAGTCTGGGGAAAAGTATTGTCAAACAATAAAAAAGATTATCCCTACTCATACAGAGAACTATCATGTTCTCTATCTAAGGAATAATCCTGATATTTATACATTGGTTAGCTAGCTACAATCCGATTTTCCGCATTTTTCTTAATCCAAAATATATCTTTAAAATATACACTAAGAATCCTGTTCCTAGTAATAGCAGTATCCAGAAATAGATACTGTTTTCTTTAATGATATAGAAGATTGAAAAGATTATTATGAAACCACTTAAGGTAATGCCAAACATTTCAACTCGTTTAATGGCTTTGTCTAATAAAGAATCACGGTCTGTCATATGTCTTTGAATTGGTTCTTCTACATGATGTCCTAAAAAGTATAACCAAATTCCTTTTTTAGTAAAAAACTGCGAGACTAATTCAAAGTTTTGGATCTGATAAATGGATAAATCGACAGACTCTTCGATATTCTCGTAAAATTCTACTAAATAATAGGCATCAATCGGATCGGTTTCTTTAAAATGATAGCCTTGTTCATCTACTTTTTCTAATAATAAGCCCTTTAAGGCCATTTCGTTTAAATAGTCTTCTTCAGGCTTAGGGTTAAAAAGAGAGAATTCTTTTTGTTCTATCATGTGGCTTTCCTCAAAAGATAGTCTTGGTAGAGCTTATTTCTATTTAGGTTGTGTTTGCTGGCTATTTCTTTAATGGCGGATGAGGCTGAGTATCCTTTTTCGACTAAATCATCAATCATAAATTGGACATCCATTTCTTGGATATCGGCTTCTTTTTCGTGTGGATTTCCTTCTACGACTAAAACAAATTCACCTTTTAAGTCGTCAATTTCTTTGATTACTTTTGATAATTGTCCTCTTAAGAAATGTTCGTGTTTCTTGGTCATTTCTCGTGCTAATGATACTTTTCGGTCGCCAAAGGTGACTAACATTTCTTCTAAGGTCATTGATAATTTATGGACTGAGACATAGAAGACCATTGTATAGCTAAAATACTTATATTCGTTTAAGGTTCGTCTTAATTGTTTTTTGGTTGATGGTAAGAATCCATGAAATACATATGGATGAGCTTGTAGACCGGATGTAATTAGGGCACTTAAAACAGCTGAGGCACCACTTACTGGGACTACATTATATCCTTCCATTATGACCATATTGACTAATAAATTTCCTGGATCTGAGATTAATGGTGTTCCGGCATCACTTACTAAGGCAATATTTTTGCCTGATGCTAACAATTTCAAAATACCATTCACTGATTCTTCTTCATTGTGTGAATGGTGTGAGATTAATTGTGTTTTTATATCATAATGATCTAGCAACTTCATAGTTGTGCGTGTGTCTTCGCAGGCAATAATATCAACTGTTTTTAATATTTCAATGGCTCTGAGGGTTATTTCTTCTAGGTTACCTATGGGGGTCGAGACTAAGAAAAGTGTTGGTAGGTCATTTTCAAAGCTTTTTTGGTTAAACATTTTTATTCTCTCTTAAAAATTCATCAATTGACATCACTAGATGACCATCATGGTTTCCTAGTGTAATTTGTTTGTTGATTAAGTTTAAATCCAGGACTCTATATCGTTTTTCATTGAATTGAATGTTGGCGTTTACTTTTGGTAAACCTTTTTTTGCTTCGGTATACAAATCATTTTCATAGCGTAGACAACACTTTAGCTTTCCACATTGTCCGCTTAGTTTATTAATGTTTAATGATAGTTGTTGGTTCTTTGCCATATTGATTGAGATGGCTTCAAATTCTTTCAAATGATTTTTACAGCATAAAGTTCTGCCGCATACTCCGATGCCTCCGACCATTTTAGCTTTATCGCGTTGGTTGATTTGTTTGAGTTCAACTCTGCATGGGTATGGAAACATTGGTGTTAAGTCTTTGAGTAGTTCTCTAAAGTCGACGCGACGTTCTGAAACATAGGTTATAATAATTTTCTTTGCGTCAAGTGTGTATTCAATGTCGACAATGTTCATATCCAGTTTGTGTCTCTGTATAAGTTCTTCGACTGGTGCTTTTGCGTCAAATGCTTTAACTTTGTTGCTACGGTAAGCACTTATATCTTCTTCAGTTGCGATTCGGATAACTGGTTTGATTTCTAGAGAGTGCGTGATTGATTCAATTGGTTGAAACCCTTTGGATACAACTGCGAGTTCAAGACCTCGTACCGTTTCAACGACAACTTTCTGATCTTTAGTATAATAATCGGCATTCGTCCCAAACGAATACTCCTTTGAATTTCCTATGAATTTAACTAATATATATCCATTAAATTCAGTTGCCATAAAAGACCTCCCTTATGTGATAACACCCTTCATCGACTAATAATGCGATATGGGCTGATGGATTTAATTTTGATTTCATTAAGATAAAGGTTTGTAGCAATCCTTTTATCTGTGGCAAAGAAAAACTTGTTTCTTTTGTATAATTATACATTAAAGAACGATAATGCTCTATCATAATCTCGATTACAAACTTTAGTGAGTCTCTATTAGTTACAGTGGCGAGTTGCCAATTAACGAGTGCCATCTCTACATTTTTAGATAATGTCTCTGCTAAATCGACTGAGATTGTCATTGCTAGTTGGTAATTTTGGTTTTCTAAAAGTGCTTGTGCTTCATCGTTTGAGGAACATGTCTTCTTTAAATGGTTTTGTATCACTGGATGTTGGGGCTCTAGTAATGCCCAGTCATCTGTTTTGTTGTTTTCTAGTGTTATGACCATACATCTTGAAATGATGGTTGGTAAAACTAGTTGTGGTGCATCGGTTGTTAGAATAAATGTTGTTGTTGAGCCGCTTGGCTCTTCTAAAAACTTTAACACCGAGTTTAGTGCATGAGTATTGGCGTTGTGGACATGGTGGATTAAGACCACTTTTTGATTGTATGATTCTAGGGCTGTATTTTTAAATTTTTCTTGGAGTTGTAGGATATCATCTTTTTTGATGAGTTCTTTTGATCCATCTATAAGTATAAAGTCTACTATTAATCCTTCTTTTAATCTCTGAAAGGTTGCTTTTGCCTCTAGTGACTGACTCATTATGACGCTGCTTAACCAATAAGCTGTGTCTAGTAAAAAAGCATCTCCAACCAAAAGATACGCATGACTTAGACTCTTATTTTTTAAACTTTGAGAAATAATTCGTGTTAATGCAGGTTGTTTATGCTTCATGTGCTGTAATCCATTCAATTATATATTCAGTAATTTCAGATGTTAAGTCTTCGATACTTCGATTACCATCAAATATTTTTAGTCGCTCTTGATATTTTTCTTTAACTAACTCATATCCTTGAGAGACACGTTCATGAAATGATATATCTTCTTGGTCTAGTCGATCTTTAAAGTCACGACTCCCTATTCTGTCCAAGCCAACTTGAGGGTCGATATCTAAATATATGGTTAATTCCGGCATGTATCCTTCAATCGCAAACATATTGATATCAAATACCTCTTTAATTCCTATCTCACGTCCGACGCCTTGATAAGCTAATGAACTATCTACAAATCGGTCAGATAAAACAATTCGTCCTGCATCAATATTTGGAATAATCTTTTCGACTAAATGTTGCCTTCGCCCTGCTGCATAGAGTAATGCTTCTGTCTTTGCGTCCATTTCGACATTCTTGGGATCTAAGATCAAATCACGTATCATTTCAGATATACGGATACCGCCTGGTTCGCGTGTATAAACAACATCAAAACCTCGTTTTTTCAGTGCTTGTGAAACGAGTGAGCTTATTGTTGTTTTTCCACTACCATCTGGTCCTTCAAATGATATAAAATGTCCTTTTTTCATGCTCTTTAATTATACACAGAATTGTTGTTTTTAACAATCATGATTGTTGAGGGAGAATTGACTCGATTTATTAGAAATCAAACTTTTAGAAGCATTAACTGTCTAAATCAATTTCGCAGACATGGTGCTGTCATTGAAATACTTTTTCTAAACACACACTTTAACTATGTATGTTAGAATAATGCTATGAAACTATATGAAGAAAAACTAAAAAGAAAAGTAAAGTATGAAGGACATCTAGTTGATGTCTATGAAGATGAAGTATTAATTCATGACAAAAATACCCACGCCATAAGAGAAGTCGTCAACCATAGTGGAGGAGTTTGTGTAGCTGCTAAAACAGTCAACAATAAATATTTAATGGTTCAACAGTATCGTTATGCACAAGAAGCAGTTGGTTTAGAGTTTATTGCTGGTAAGAAGGAACCTAATGAAGATCCTTTCTTATCTATTCAGCGTGAACTTTTAGAAGAAGGTGGTGTCATCGCCCATACTTGGAGAGATTTAGGACAAAGTTTCCCTTCGCCTGCCTATTTAAACGAAAAGATTCATTTATACACCGCCGAAGACTTAGAACTTAAGGCACAAAACCTGGATGACGAAGAAGTGATGATTCTAAAAGAATATGCTCTAGAAGAAATTATTTCTATGATTGAACAAGGTGAAATACAAGATTTAAAAACAATCGCTTTGGCATATCGCTTAGCTTACGAATATAAGATATAAAAAAGACACTCAGCTGAGTGCCTTATCCATTTATAAGTTTCTCTCTCATTTTTCCTGAGAAGTACTCAATAATAAGAACTAGAATTATAATACCAATGATTAGGGTTGCTGCATCATTCCAGCGGAAGTTACTCATCGCAAACAATAATTCAGCACCAACACCACCAGCTCCAACCATACCTAGGATGGTTGCGTTTTTAACATTAATCTCAAAACGATAAAGAATTGTTGATAAGAAATTTGACATTAATTGTGGAATAATTCCATAACGAATTTTTTGAAATGTTGTTGCGCCAGATGAATCAAGTGCTTCAAGGACACCTTTGTCAATTTCTTCAATCGATTCAATGAATAATTTTGAAATCATACCTATGGATGTCACCGCAAATGCTAAGATACCTGCCACAGCACCAATCTCAACTTGAACGAACATAATTACATAAACAAATGGTGGGATCGTTCTAATAATTGTAATAATTACAACAAAGATTGATGACACTCGCTCGCCTGTAATATTACGAGAAGCAAGGAATGCTAATGGGAAAGACAAAGCTGCCCCAATTAATGTTCCTAATAAAGCGATACATACCGTTTCTAGTAATAAATAAGGAATTCCTTTAAAACTAAAATCAAATAAGGCTGCCCAATTAGGTGATAAGAAATTCTTTAAAATATTACTCGCAATCGTTATTCCACGCTCTGATATTTTATCAGCACTTACAAATGGTAAAGATATTGCTATCAATACCACAAACACAAATACAATCGCTATTGTTCTTTTTCGATTACTCGGAGCCTTGGTTAGGATTTCTTCATATTGTGTGTGTTTAGTACTCATTATGATAACCTCCTTCTTAAGGATCTTGACAGGAACTCAACAAATAATACAGTCGCCAATAAAGCAATTAGAATTGGCGTAACATTTTGATATAAATTGAGTTTCATTTGATTATCTAAGACTAACCCAATTCCACCAGCTCCAACATACCCCAGAACTGCTGAACTTCTAACATTCATTTCAAAATTATATAAGAATTGAGAACTGAAGACGCCCAAGATTTGAGGAAGAATTGCGACCCAATAGGCTTTAAACTTTGATGCACCAGTGGCTATTAATGCTTCAAAGGCATCCATATCAACTGTTTCAATATAGTCATACATCATTTTTGTTAAAATTGAGTAAGTAAACAATGCAATCGCAATCATTCCTACAAATGAGTTTAATCCAAAAACCATTGAGAAGACGATCGCATATACTGTAATTGGAATGGTTCTGATTATACTAAGAATGATACGAATAATAAACAATGAAATTTTATTACTATTTAAATTACTTGACGCAAAATACATTGTTGGAAAAGCGAAGAGTGCACCTATTAAGGTTCCTAGGAAGCTCATCGCCAATGTTTGAGCAACGGGTACCCAAATTCGATTAAAGTAATTAGTATTAAAAGGGAATAATCGATTAAAAAAGCGAACTATTCTGGATGGTGCTTTGGTAAAGATAATTGTAAAATCGAAATCTGTCATCTCTGTGGCTCCCCAAACAATCAACAAGACGATTAGGACAATGATTGGTGTCCAATTAAATGGTCTTTCGACACTATTGCCACTTGATACAGTAATCTTTTTAGGCAATAACATTGCTATCTTTCTCCATCATTTCATCTTCTGTTAATTGGCGGCCATAAATCTTTGTTAATGTGTCTTCGGTGACTTCGTTTGCAGGGCCATCAAAAACAACTTCACCAGCTCTAACACCAATAATTCGATCACAATACTTTAGTGCAATGTCAACATGGTGAATATTAATTAGAATTGAAATATTCATCTCACGATTAATTTTAACGAAGTCTTCCATAACCATATTTGCAGTGACTGGGTCTAGGGCTGCGACGGGTTCATCTGCTAATATAATTTTTGGGTCTTGAGCTAGGGTTCTGGCTAAAGCAACTCTTTGTTGTTGTCCACCAGATAATTGATCCGCTCTTTGATATGCTTTTTCTAAGATGCCTACTCTGTCTAATGATTCTAAGGCTAGCATCTTATCTTCTTTTGAGTAAATACCAAATAAAGTTTGAAAAATATTCATATCTGCAACTCTTGCTGCTAAAACATTTTTAATAACCGTTGTTCTGTTGACTAAATTAAATGATTGGAAAACCATTCCAATTTTTCGTCTAAACTTACGAAGCTCAGAACCATTTAATTTCATTACATCTGTTTCATCGACAATACATTGACCAGATGTGACAGGAATCATTTTATTAATTAAACGAATTAGGGTGGACTTACCAGCGCCTGAAAGACCAATGATAGCTACCATTTCCCCTTGTTCAATGGTTAGATTCACATTGTTTAGTGCTTTGGTTCCGTTTGGATAAACTTTGGAACAATTAATAAACTCGATCATACTTTCTCCTTAAAACAACTAAAAGCGGAGATTACTCCGCTCTTAGTATACCATGTTGTAATTGGATTATTCGTTCCAACTCTTGACTAATTCGTTAACTTTCTTAGCCCCTTCATAGTCTGCGTCTGTAACCTTTTGATAACCATTGTGGTTATAAATCTTAATCGCTTCAGCGCCAGCTTCAGTGCCTGCTAAGTTAATGAATGCATCAGCAATTGCTGTTGCTAGTTCATCATCTACAAGTTCAGCTGATACAGAAACTGTATCGTTTTGAATCTTATCAGTTACACCAATAATTGATGTTTCTGTCCAAATGTTTTCTAAACCAAATTCACTTACCCATGCTTCATCATTGTCCATACGGAAGTCATTATATCCAGGAGCAACATCACATTGTTCGTTAGCTAGTTTAGCAGCTGCGTCGCCGTACCCTTGAGTTGTTACAGTGTTTTCAGCCATATTTGGTAATGATTGTTCGAATCGATCATTTAACCATACAGCTGGGTATTGGTAACCAGAACCTGATGATGGAGAAGAAACACACCATTTAGCAGTTGATACCTCATCCCATGTTAATGCATCGTCTTTAGCTTTTTGAGCTAGGTCTTGACCTTTTTCAGATGGACCAGCAATAATTATTCCTCTGTAATAAGTTACGATGTCTTCATTATTCTCATTTGCTTCGCCTGTGTTCCAATCTTGTGGATTCTCAGTGTCATATTTAAGTCCATTACGTGTTGAAGCTAATATAACATTAACTCCTTTGTCATAGAATGCTGCATAAGTTCCACCAGGAATTAATCCGATGTGTGCAGATCCTGCTGATAATGCTTCACCTGCTGCTTCATAAGATGTCATTGTTTCGATAGCTACTGACGCAACTTCGTAACCACTTTTAGCAAGTTCAGTTTGTAGTAATTCTTTTAATGGTTCCGTTTGTTTCTCAATATCTTGAGCATCACGGCTTGGAACAAATACTACTTTTAACTCATCGATTGTTTTTGAAGATGCACCACCATCTGTGCCTGCATCATTTGAACAACCCGCAATTAGTAATAAAACTAATAGTACAGCAAATACTTTTTTAAATAATTTCATTTAAAAATATCCTCCTTCGCGCTGTAGTACGCATACAAATTATGTCACTTATACAACAATATTTCAACAATATTTGTCAAAAAAAGGAGCCATCCTTCAATTTCTCCTTCTTTAGTCTCCTTGTGAAGGAAGAATAAATATTTGTTCATTCTCCTCCGATAACATGAAGTTGCCTCGAGCATAATCTTTGATATACTCTGGGTCACTTAATTTTTGTTTTTGTTTTTCAAGCTCTTCTTGATCTCGATTTAATTGAGCTAGTTCTTCCTCTTTGGATGATAAAATTCCTTCGAGTCGTCTTGTTTCGATTTGAGAAAAGACAATGTTCATAATAAAGAAAGCAGATATAGCGACTAATAAAATAGATACGAGCGTTGAACCAATACGAGCTGGTAGTGGTTTTTTCATAATGTGCCTCCTTTACACTCATATTATAAAGGGATTTAAAAGATAGTACAACTAAAAGTCGCTTGAAAAGAATCCTTCGCTAAATTGTTTGTTGAGAGTAAAAACCTTTTATATAAATACCCCATGGGGTATAATACCTAGTGTTTGAAGGGAGGCATTATGCAGATACAACTCAATGTATTAGAAACAAAGAAATCGTTTAATAAAAATCTTTATGATGTCGTTGTGATTGGAAGTGGACCTGGTGGAATGAATGCCAGTTTATATGCTAAGCGTAAGGGACTTGATGTCTTGCTGATTGGTTTGCAGACAGGTGGCCAACTAATTAATACAACTGATGTCGATAACTATTTAGGATCAATCCATTTAACGGGAGCTGCTTTGAGTCAGGAATTCTTGAAACATATCCAAAGCGCTGATGTTGAATATCACTCTGAAACAGAAGTTTCTCAACTTACTAAGAATGGTGAAGTGTTTAATATTCAAACTATGGATGGACAGGAAGTCTCATCAAAAACAGTGATTTTAGCGACTGGAGGAAATCCTCGGCATTTAGGACTTGATAAAGAAGAATACTTTGCTAATAGAGGGCTATCTTATTGTGCTATCTGTGATGCACCTTTGTTTGCTGGTAAAGAAGTTGCAGTTGTGGGTGGGGGCAACTCTGCTGTCGAAGCGGCGATTGACTTGGCTAAGGTAAGTAAACAGGTCACTGTCGTTCATCGTAGTCAGTTTAGGGCTGATAAACCTCTTATGGATAAACTTTATTCATTAGAAAATGTTGAAGTTTTCTTAGGTTATGAAGTAAAAGAACTGATTGGTGACTCCTCTTTAGAGAAAATTGTGATTAAATCAAATCAGGATGACTCTCATACAACTCTTGAGGTTGGTGGACTGTTTATTGAAATTGGTCTTAATCCTAACTCTGAGTTAGTTCAGGGAATGGTTGATCTTAATGACAGAAAAGAAGTCATTGTTGATGACCATAAGAAAACATCGGTTGATGGCTTATATGCAATTGGCGATGTTAGTACTAGCGAAAAACAAATTATTGTAGCTGCTAGTGATGGAGCCCTTGCGGCTTTGGCAGCTAATTCCTATATTAATCAAATGAAAGGTGATACAAATGGAAAAATTATTTAATGAAGAAACAATTGCTCAAGTAAAACAAATGCTACAACCAATGACTAAGGATGTTAACTTTAAGGTATTCACTAAGGAGGGTGCTCCTTCTGTGGTCGAAACGGTTCAATTGATGACAGAATTTGGAGAAAATTTTGATCATATTAATGTTGATTTCCTTAGTATTGAAGAACACACAGACCTTGCTGAACAGTACAATGTATCTTTAGTTCCTACGATTGTGGCTCTTGATAGTGATAATAAAGATCGCGGTGTACGTTTTGTTGGCGTGCCTTTAGGTCATGAAATTAACTCATTGCTTGCTACGACATTAGAGCTGGGTCAGGAGGCTCCTGCCTTACCTCAAGATGTTATTGAAAAAATCAAAGCCATCGATAAACCTACCAACATTAAAGTATTTGTTACTTTAGGGTGCCCACATTGCCCAGGAGCTGTTCATAAGGCCCATCAAATGGCAATGTTGAATGACAATATTGAGGCCGAAATGGTTGAGGCTCAGACGTTTAATGAATTATCTATGAAGCATAATGTTTCAAGTGTTCCTCACATTGTTATCAATGATGGAAAGTCATTTGTTGGCAACCAACCAATTGAGACATTTATAAATGAATCAAATCAAGCTTAATCCTAACTTTAAGGATGAGGATGAACAATTTGAGATAAAGAAAAGTCGAGTCATCCTCTTTTCTGCTGTCTTTTTGTTTATCTATTTGACGGTTGATTATCTTAACTTACCTTATAATGAAATGGCTCATGAATATGGTATCTGGTTAGTAATTCTTAATCTGGCGCTGAATGTTGGAATGGCTCTTCTTAGTGGTGTTTTATTGGCGCTGAGCGAGGGTCTTTACAGGGCAAAAAAAGCGATGCTGCATGGTGAGAAAATGTCTTATGTGGCGGTTGTTTTTGGTTTATTAACTTATGGATGCACACCTTGTGTGATTTCATTCTTTGCGGTATTTGGAATTAACTTTGCTGTTGTGGCTCTGCCTTTTGCTGGTTTACCGTATAAACTTCTTTCTCTTTTGCTGATTGTGGTTGGTATCCTGTGGGCAAGACATGATTTAAACAAAAACTCTTGTCAAGTAACTTGGGGGATGTAATATGAAATGTGATCGAAAAACGATGAATCGACTTAAAAGGGCTCAGGGTCAGATGAACGGCATCTTAAAAATGATGGAGGATGAGCGTAGTTGTGAAGATATTGTGACTCAACTTCGTGCAACAAGATCTAGTATTGATAAGATTATTGCTTTGATTACGACTGAGAATTTGATGCAAACAATTGAAAGCGTTCAGCCTCTTGAGCGAAAAGACTCGATTGATGCTGCTCTTAAGTTGCTGATTGATTCTAAGTAATAATTATGTATATTAAAAAGAACTTTTTTATGAAAGTTCTTTTTTGTGTTGAAATTAAATATTAAACGATAATATCAGAGCTTCTCTTATAAGTTGTGTTGATTAATCCATCCCCAAATGAATTTATACTAAGCAGCTATTCTTAATTAACGATTTGTTTTTATGTTTAGGTGTAAGTTTTTAGTACTTTCCTTCATCGTGAAATTTTTGCAGAGCTGCTTCGACTGTTGGTTTGTCTTGAGGATAGGTTATCCCAAACCATTTTTCATCGGTTGATAAAACATCTACTTTATTGTTTTTATTTAAAATAAGTTCTTGAACCATGCTTGGTAAATATACCTCACCTTTAACAGGGTTTTCTTTTAATACTTGGCGCAAATATTTAGGAAAAGCCTTTTCTAATTTGTCTAAGAAATCCAGACTGAATCCCCAACAATTCATACTTACAGTTGTATGGGCTGGGATTGAATACCATGCGTCATTGTTGTCGAAGTAACCAATGTCTCCATTATGTTCCTGTAGATTTGATATTTCGGTAATCTTTACTAAGTGATTCGCACGATTCACCTGACAGACGCCTCGTGATACGGTTCCGTTTTCGGACAATGTGTTTACTAATTGATAACCAACCATACTTGTTGTGTTGTCGGTGCTTTTCACTAAATAGTCATACATTGTTTTAAATGCATCTTCACCATAATAATCATCAGCATTAATAACCATAAACGGACCATCGATTTGGTCTTTGGCGCATAAAACAGCATGTGCTGTACCCCATGGCTTGTCTCGCTTTTCAAAGATTGTAAAATTATCAGGAATTTTATCGACTTCTTGATACGCTAATTCAACATCCATTACTTTTGATGCACGATTAAAAAACACTTCTATGAAATCGTCCTTAATTGCTTCTTTGATAATAAAGACTGCTTTTTTAAACCCTGCTTTTTTAGCATCCATTAGTGAATAATCTAAAATAACTTCATCATTAGGCCCTAAGGTTTCCAATTGCTTTAAACCGCCATATCTACTTCCCATTCCGGCAGCCATAATCACTAATGTTGGTTCATTCATTTTGTTTCTCTCCTTTTTTGTTTACTTCTTTATAAAATGTTAATAAGTTCTTTTTCTATTTGGCTTGGTGTGGTTGTTGGTGCGTATCGTTTTAAGACTTCGCCGTCTCTGGATACTAAAAACTTAGTAAAGTTCCACTTAATATCTTCTTTTAAGAGTCCTTTTTTCTGTGACTTTAAATGTTGATACAGTGGATGAGCGTTGGGTCCATTAACATCAATCTTATCAAACATAGGGAACGTTACTCCGTAGTTCATTGAACAAAACTCAACTATCTTATCGATACTTTCAGGATCTTGTTCATTAAATTGATTGCTTGGAAAACCAAGCACGCTAAAACCTTGGTCTTGATACTTTTCATATAGTTCCTGAAGCCCTTCAAATTGTGGTGTAAAGCCACATTTGCTGGCGGTATTTACGATAAGTAACACTTGACCTTTATATTCTTCTAAGGCAATCGTTTCTTGATTAGCTTTTTTAACTTCAATCTTGTAAATCAATAATACTTTCCTCCCAAATAGGGTCTTTTTCAATCCCTAATAAGTCTGTCACTGTTGCTGCGACATTCGCAAGACCAAATTTGCCTTCTTTTAGTTTCACATCACGGTTATAAATAATAAACGGAACCGGATTTAAGGTGTGTGAGGTCTTTGGTTGGGTTGGTTCTTCCGGATTTTTCTTCTTTTGATACATTTCGTCGGCATTTCCGTGATCAGCCAGGATGATTAGTGTTGAACCTGTTTCATCGGCAACTTTTTTTAAGCGACCAATGGCTAAATCAACAGCTTCAACTGAAATAATTGCTGCTTGATAGTCACCTGTATGTCCAACCATGTCGCCGTTTGGATAATTTAGACGGATAAAGTCATATTTACCGCTTCTCATTCCGTCCATTACAATATCTGTGATTTCAGCTGATTTCATCCATGGTCTTTGTTCAAATGGAATATTATCTCCTTCGACTTTAATCCAGGTTTCAAGGTTTTCATCGACTCTTTCAGTTCTGTTTCCGTTCCAGAAATATGTCACATGACCGTATTTCTGAGTTTCAGAAACTGCTAATATACTCATATTGTTTTTAACGAGTAAATCAGTGAGTGTGTTTGTTATATGCGGAGGATTTACTAAGAAGTTTTTTGGTAATAATAAGTCACCGTCGTATTGAAGCATTCCTGCATATAAAACTTCAGGTACGCGGATACGGTCAAACTTATCGAAACTGTCATCACCTTCGAATGCTTTTGAGATTTCTAGTGCCCTGTCGCCTCTAAAGTTGAAGAACACTACTGAGTCGCCGTCTTTTATCGGTGCGATGGCGTGTCCGTCTTTTTCAACTACCCATGCTGGGATGTATTGGTCTGATAAATCCTCAATTTCTTGGCGGTATGTTGTGATGGCTTGGGTTGCTGATGCAAATTGACGAGCAACTCCTAAAACGTGAGTTTGCCATCCGCGTTCAACCATTGGCCAATCAGCGTCATATCTATCCATTGTGATTAACATTCTTCCACCACCGCTGGCGATGAATGCGTCAAATGTTTCGTCGTTTAAGATTGCCATATGATTTTCAATTGCGTCAATGTATTCTAATGCTGAAGTTGCGCCGACGTCTCGTCCGTCACTCAGTGCGTGTAGCGCGACTCGGTTGACGCCTTCTGCTTTTAATTGGCTTAACATTGCTGTGACGTGGTTAATGTGTGAGTGTACATTTCCGTCTGATAATAAACCGATTAAGTGGAATGTATTTGTGCCTTTTGTGCGTTCTACAAGTGCTTTCCAAGTATCGGTTTTGTACATACTTTTATCTTGGATGCTTCGGTTGACTAGTTTTGCTCCTTGAGCATAAATTTGGCCTGATCCTAATGCATTGTGACCGACTTCTGAGTTTCCCATGTCATCGTCGGTTGGTAGTCCGACTGCTTCACCGTGTGCTTTTAATGTTGTGAATGGTTGGGTTGCTTTTAAGTCTCTTAAATAGGGTAGATATGCATTCTTTACTGCGTTTCCGTTGTCTTTTTCTGTTAATCCTACGCCGTCCATGACGACTAATACGACTGGTTTCTTTTTCATGATTTCTCCTTCTGCCGTGTTTATTCTATCACTGTCACTGTGTAATTTCATTAGGTTCAACCTTTTCTTGTTCAATAATTTCGAAGATTGGGTCTTCGTTCTTTCTACTCATTGCTTTAATGTCCAAAACGCGTATTTTTAAGTGTCGGTTTCCGAAATAAATGTCGATGATGTCTCCGATGCTTACTTCTGATGAGGCTTTTGCTGTTTTACCATTGATGGATAGGCGTCCCTGGTCTCCTAGTTCTTTTGCGACTGTTCTTCTTTTTAGAACACGTGCGACTTTTAAGTATTTGTCTATTCTCATGGTTTTAATTATATCATCTTTAAGTTGTGTGGGTTGAGCTTAGGATTATATTAGTTTTTTTATTTATTTTAGGAATAGTGAAAAATGAAGACTATAAAGACTTAGATATGTCTGACTTGCTCCGAGTTTTCTGAAATATTTAAGAATGCTTAAAGTTTTTAAAAGTATCTAAAGTATCTAAAGTATTTAAAGATTGCTGAAGTATTTAGGAATATCTGAACCGCAACTTCTGCGGGGATAGCTCGGTATATAAAAGTAACCTCTGTTAGTGAATACATACGCTAATAAGTATGCTTTGTTCCCAAGAATTATTTATTTGTTAGAGAATCATTTATTTTGGCCTCTTGCAGTTAGTTGGCTTGAGACACTTCCTTTTTCTTAATCCCTTGTAAGACCTCGATCATGTCGTAGAGGGCTGTTCTTGATTTAGGAATGATGAGTGTAATCTTGTTTTTTAAGTATTTTAGTTTAATATGATTGTTCACCTTATTAACTAATTCAAAGAGTTTTATCCCATCAACTTGATTTGAGAACTCTTCGTTAAGCAGGATTTCATATTGTCTTGGCCTGTCTTTGAAGTCTTCTACGTGAGGTTCACTTAAGAACAATTCTAATTGTTTCTTCTCTAACAGAAGGAATAAGGCACGATCGAATTTTCCGTATCTATCAGCTGTCTTTTCATAGAATTTACTTAATTGGGTTAGTGTTTTAATCTTATCAATTTGTTGATACAAATCGATTTTTAAACCTGCGTCGGCTGTGTATTCATCCGGAATGTATCCATCTACATTAATGTTGAAATTCAGCTCTTTAGGTTTTTCGATTGGGATGCTTTGTTTTTCCGCTAATGCTTCTTGAAGAAGCTCAATGTATAGATCCATCCCTACTGTGTCGATGAATCCTGATTGGTTTCCGCCTAAAATTTCGCCTGCTCCTCGAATCGTGAGGTCTCTCATCGCGATTTTATAGCCGGAGCCCAATTGGGTAAATTCTTTTATGGCTTCAAGTCTTTTTGTTGCTATTTCTGATAATTGCTTTTGTGGATCGATCATTAAATAGGCATAGGCTAGGCGATCAGAGCGGCCTACTCGTCCTTTGATTTGGTAGAGTTGGCTTAATCCGAATCGATCTGCTTGGTCTATTATCATTGTGTTTGCGTTAGGTATGTCTATTCCTGTTTCGACGATGGTTGTGCAGACTAGTATTTGTATTGTATTGTCGTTGAAATCTAACATGACCTGTTCGATTTCATGCCTGTCCATTTTACCGTGTGCTACGCCTACCTTAAAATCTAGGAAATGTTGTTGGATTTTGTATGCAACAGCAAAAATGTTATTGGTATTATTGTATAAATAGAAAACTTGGCCTAAGCGCGCCATCTCTTTTTCGATGATGTCGTATATCAGTTTTTCGCTTTTCTCTACGACATGCGTCATGACCGGCAATCGGTCTGCTGGTGGCGTGTTTAATTGTGATAATGATCTTAAACCTACCAATGACATTTGCAGGGTGCGTGGTATTGGTGTTGCGGATAAGGATAAAACATCAACATCAAGTTTCAACTCTTTGATTCGTTCTTTTTGAGCGACTCCAAAGCGTTGTTCTTCGTCGATGATTAAGAATCCTAAATCGTGGTATTTAACATCTTTTGATAAGACGCGGTGAGTTCCTATTAAAATATCTATCTTACCGTCTTTGACATCTTTAAGGATCTTCTTTTGATGACTTTCTTCAACAAATCGATTCAGTAGACCAATGTTTACAGGGTAGTTTTTGAATCTTTCTTTAAATGTTCGGAAATGTTGTTGTGATAAGACTGTTGTTGGGCATAGAAAAACCACTTGTTTGTTATCAGTGACTGCTTTAAAGGCTCCTCTTATCGCAACTTCTGTTTTTCCGAAACCGACATCTCCGATTAATAATCGGTCCATTGGTTGAGTTTTTTCCATGTCTGATTTCATTTCTCTGACTGCAATGACTTGGTCGGGCGTTAATTCGTATTCAAATTCTGATTCAAATTCTTGAAGTAAAGGTGTATCTTTTGAAAAGGCGTAGCCTTTCTGTTTTTGGCGCGCTTGATACAATTGAATAAGTCGATCAGCGATGTCGTCTACACTATTTTTAATTCTTTCTTTAGTTTTAGCCCATGCTGAGCTACCTAGTTTAGATAATCGAATATTGACTCCTTCACTGGAGATGAATTTTCGTACAAGTTTAAATTGTTCCAACGGAACTAATAGGACATCATTATTTTGATAGGCTATATGGAGAAAATCTTTGTGGTTATTATCAACTTCTTTGGTTTCTAAGCCTAAATACTTTCCAATTCCGTGATTTCTGTGGACGACGTAATCACCAATTTTTAAATCAGCTAAGCCTCTTAGACTTTGTGAGCTTCTAAATTGATAGTCATATCGACCTCTTTTATGAATAACATTAAAGAGTTCAAATGATGAATACACATAGGTATCTTCCTCAAACACAAACCCACGGTTGAGAGCATGAACTTGGACATTAATTCCGGAAACAAGTCTGTCTGATGTCACCATTGAATATGGTAAATCCAACTTCATCAAGGTATCAATTAAACGGTTAATTTCCTTTACACTTACACTTAGAACAACTTTGTATTCAAGGGCTTGTTTTGAAATGTGTTCAAGGAGGTCTTCAAGTTCTAATTGAGGATGGAAAATTTCATAAATTGGGAATTTATAGGATTCCTTTTTGGTTTGGAATTGTTCAAAATAGATTGGTTTATATCGATCAACAAGTCTTTCAAAATTCTGAAATTGATCAAAGATTGGTAATCGTAAATTTTCAGAAATTTGTTCTTGTTGAAACTCAATTGATTCTTTAATAAAAAATCTACTTGATCTTTCTACAGCATCTCGATGGTTAATAATAATCAGAGGATTTTTTACATAATCTAAAACGGACCCTAAGCCGCTTGCCAATGAGAAGTACTGATAGTGAACTGGGTCATAAAATCCTGCCAGAAGTTCCTCTAAATGAGTCATCACAGTGACTTCAAGTGTTTCATCGCTTGAACCAACAAAGTTTGTAACTTTGTTTCTCACTTCAGATTTTTGGTCGTCGTTTAGTAATTGGTCACTAGCAACAAACAAATGAAGTTCATCAACAGTTTCTATTGTTTGTTGAGTTTCCACATCAAAAAAGCGAATACTTTCGATAATGTTATCAAAAAACTCGATTCTACATGGGTTTTTGTGCTGGATTGAATAGACATCAATAATTCCACCACGCTTTGCAAAACTTAAGACTTGTTCAACGACAGACGTTCTTTTGTAGCCTGCACTTAGTAATTTATTTGACAATTCATCCAACTCAATTTCATCATTGATTCTAATGAGTTGCTCATGGTCTTTGATGGTTTGAATCGCAGGTAAGTATTGTAACAAGGTTGGTGAAGAAGTAATAATCACGTCGACCTGCTCATTCATCAATCTATAAAGAGATAAAAGTCGAGCTTGTAAGCCTTCAGGTGAGCTGGCGATGGCTTGAACTCGAATTGATTCTTCTTGTTCTAATCGAACAATATTTAAACTGGGGTCTAGAAACTGTAAACTGGTTTGGCTTTTTTCGCTTTGAATGCTGTTATCTTTGATTAATACTATCGGCCGTTTATGACTTGATCGTATAAGAGTTGCTTCTTGAATTAAACTTACATTACTAAAACCATAAGATTTATTCTCTAAAATTCTGGAGTATTTTTCAAGTCGGTTATAGAACCAATTCATACTTGAATATCTCCATTAAACTTATTCATTGTGTTGTTTATATCTTCTTTTATCCAATTAATAACACCTTTTGTGGCGTGCTCTAAACTAGTTTTATAAATATCCATCTTCTCTTTTTCGACTTTGCCTAAGACATAGTCAGCTGTAGGGATAAGTTTATCGTTCCCGATTCCAATTCGGCAGCGATTAAAATCTTTAGTTCCAAGTTGACTGATGATAGATTTCAATCCCCTTTGACCACCGTCATTTCCGCCCCGTCTGAAGCGTACTTTACCGATCGGTAAATCTAAATCATCGCTGATTACTATTAGATCATCTAAGCCAACTTTAAAATAACCCATTAATGAAGCAACGGCATGTCCGGATAGATTCATATATGTTTGGGGTTTAATTAATAATATATCTTCGCCTTGGTACTTGAATTTTTCAAAGTGAGCGTTGAATTTCTTTTGTGTTAAACTTACACCAAAAAAAGAACATAATTCATCAATGACTAGAAAACCTGTGTTATGTCTCGTTTTCTGATACTGTTTTCCTGGGTTACCCAGTCCTACGATACATTTCATATGACCTATTTTACACTATCTTGAACAATATTAGAAATCCATTAACCGGATAAGTGATGATTATGAAAAAATGCTGACGAATTACTTTTTTCATCGTATTAAATTTTCTTCGAAATACCTCGAATTTCTATTGAATAGATTAAAAATTGATTTTAAAGTGGATTTAGAGTGATTTTTTTGTTTTATAACATTTTGATTTCCAAGCAAGCTTCAAATTTCACATTAAAAAAGCTCTTAAGTAGTTCTTAAGAGCTTTGTTTAGAATATTTAATGACAAGACGGCGATTCTGTCCATCCCCAACAGACTCAGTTTTAATGTTTTTATAATTTGATAATTCTTGGTGAACAGCTTTTCTTTCATCGTTAGGCATTGGGTCCAGAGTTGCATCAATTTTGGTGCGTTGAACATTTTTGGCGATACGTCTTGCCATTGATTTTACTTTTGAATAACGGTCTTGTTTATAGTTATTAATATCGACCAATGTGTAGAATCTATGTTTGAAGTGAGCATTGGTTGCTGCTCTAACAACTTGATTTAATCCGTGTAGACTTTGTCCACCACGACCAATTAAGATTGCGTTATTTTCAGCATCTAAGTCAACTAAGAATCTGTTGTCCTGGATACTGACTTGAATAGATGCTTGCATGTTTAAGTTACTGAAGAATTTAATTAAATAATCTTCGATAAATTCAGCAACATCGTCTTGTGCATAAACTTGGGCACTGACAGATGAACCAAATCCAAGAAATCCGGATTTTTCTTCAGTGACAAAATAAGTTAATTCTTCGACATCGACACCTTTTTCGGAAGCTACGTTTTCGAGTAGTTCGTCCAGTGTTTTAGCGGAATAGGTTTTCATATTCTTACTCCATTTTTACTCATATAATGATCGGTGTAAAGGGTTTGGCCAATCTGTAGAGTTGATGAAATAATTAGGTAAATTGACATCGCACTTGAAAGTGTTAATCCAATCCACGCCATCATTGCAACCATAAAATACATCATGCCTTTACCTTGTTGTGGTACGGCTTTTTCGTTAGGATAACGTTTTTGTTTCTTTTTAGCTAAGTGTTGAGGTAATAACATTGCGACTGCGTTTACCGCAATAACTAATCCAAAAATTATAAAATAGAAAATTTTTCCTTCACCCATCCCTACTTGAGGCGAAGTGAATAAAGAGTTTCCTAAGAATGTTCCGTTTAATACTGCTTCTGCTCTATTGACTGAACTCCATAGTGCCATAATGACCGGAAGTTGTAAAAGAGTTGGTAGTAACATTTTACTCATCTTAATGTCATGTTTTTTATAAAGGTTTTGTTGTTCAGCATACATTTGCATTTGAGCTTGTTGATCAGTTCGACCTTTATATTTTTCTTGAAGAGCCATTAATCTAGGCTGCAAAGCTTGCATTTTTTGGTTCATTACCTGTGATTGTAAAGTTGACCTAAAGGTAACTAATCGCACTAAGACAGTTATAATCGCCATTGCTCCAACAACTCCTACATATTGGGAAAAGAAGTTTATTAATTGGGCTAATGGATATACAATTAGTGAATCAAAACTAATGGAAAAATTCCATTTATCACTTAGTCTTATAATGTTTTCTTCGATTAAATTTCCACTGTTATCTACAGCACGCTTACATGCTGTTAGAAATAACAGCAGGACAGATGGAAGAACTAACTTCCACTTCCTAAAAAATTGTTTTATCATGTTGATCTCCTATTTGATAATGTTTTTTCAACTAAAGATTTTAATGTGTCTTTGTTTTCTTGATATGAATGATTTAAGTAATCATTTCTTACCATCACGATAAAGTCGTAGGGCTCATTGAATGTAAATACTTCTTGACACATCATACGTATTTGACGTTTTATTTTGTTTCTTCGTACAGCTTTACCTAGTTTTTTAGAAACGGTAATACCAATTCTCGCATGCTTTAGCTCACGCGCACGGGTATATAATACCATATTTGAAGCAGCAAAAAATCTCCGCTTCTTTAAAATTGTTTGGAATTCTTGATTCTTTTGAATCCTAAATTTCTTCTTCATACTGATTAATTAGAAAAAAACCACCTGATGGTAGCTTTTAAACAGACAATCTAACTCTTCCTCGTGCACGACGACGAGCTAATACTCTTCGTCCGCCTACAGTTTTCATACGGGCTCTAAAACCATGAGTTTTTTGATG
>LSQX01070273.1_pt1 | contig 21287 bp, 17 predicted proteins | sample 654561 | NCBI WGS metagenome assembly LSQX01 (sample SAMN04489861, study PRJNA283612) | anaerobic digester metagenome | isolation source: 4 biogas reactors fed with cattle manure at either 37C or 55C with and... | place: Denmark: Kongens Lyngby | collected 2014 | reverse complement strand
GTCATAGAGGGCTAGCACACTATCCGAAAAGTTTAAAGCTTGGTTGGGATCGTGAGTGGAATATAAAAGGGTGTAGCCTCTTTTGGTCAGGTCTTGCAAAATCGCCATGACTCGTAAAGCGTTGCCATAGTCTAGGGCAGCTGTGGGCTCATCCATGATTAAAATTTTCGCTCCTTGCACCAAAGCTCGAGCTAACATGACCAGTTTGCTTTCGCCCCCGCTCAAAGTTTGGAAATCTCGATAAATCAAGTGGTTCAAACCCAAGCCAGTAAGAACCTCCTCGACTCGTCTTTCTTGCTCTAGCCCAGGCTGAGCAAAAAAACCTAGGGCTGCCGTTGTTCCCATCAAAACCGTTTCTTTGACTGTGTAATGAAAACTGCTCCGCTCAATTTGGGGTATGTAGGCAATGTGTCGGGCCAGTTCCTTGGGGTTTAATTTCTTTATATCCTGGTCATAAAGACTGATTTTCCCCTGGTAATTAGGTCTTAAGCCCAATAAACATTTGAACAAAGTGCTTTTTCCCACTCCATTTGGTCCTAAAACAGCCAGCATCTTTTCTTCAGGAGCAGTGAAAGAAAGATCTTTCAAGACCGCTAGGTCTGGATAGGAATAGGAGAGGTTTTCTACTTTTATGCTCATAGATTTCCCTCCTTGGCTGTGATTAAAAAGATGAAGAAGGGGGCTCCCACGAAGGCAGTCAGAATGCCTATAGGGATTTCGATGCTCAAAAGATTGCGGGAGATATTATCGACAGCTAAGAGAAAAGTGCCACCGAAAATCATGCTCAGAGGCATTAAATAACGGTAGTCGCTGCCGATAATCCGCCGGGAAAGATGGGGGATGACCAGGCCAACCCAACCGATCATGCCGCTGATGGCGATTGAGGAAGCAGTCAACAAGGTGGAAGAAATTATGGCAATCAGGCGCAATCTTTGCGGGTTTAAGCCTAAACTTTGAGCTTGCTCATCTCCCAAGGTCAAGAGATTTAGGCGCCAGCGCAGGGCAATTAGAATAATGGCACCTAAGACCATGAAGGGTAGAACAAACAGGACTTGAGAGCGTTTAACCCCGCTTAAGCTGCCAATTAACCAATAGGTGATGGCCGGAAGTTGATCTAAGGGGTCAGCAACCAGTTTGATAAACGAAGTTCCGGCAGAAAAGAGGGAGCTGATCATGATTCCCGCTAAAATCAGGCCTAAGACTCTTGAACCTTTGGTTCTTTGGCCAATCGTCCAAACTAAAAAGACCGTGAGCAAGCTGAAAAAGAAAGCGGAAAGCAGAATGCCTTGATTGGAAAAACGCCACAAGATGGCTAGGGCAGCACCAAAAGCAGCTCCGGCAGAAGCTCCTAAAACATCGGGAGAAGCCATGGGATTTTGAAAAACACCTTGGTAGGCAGCTCCGGCAGCAGAAAGAGAAGCTCCAACAACAAGAGCTGCTAAGATGCGGGGAAAACGGATGTTGTAGAGAACCGTTTCGTCAGGCGTTAAATTTAAATTTACTTGGTTGAACCAGCTGGCTATTAATTTATTGGGCAGATCTGCTACTTGCTCTAGCTCTATGGGATAGCGACCTAGAAAAAAAGAAAAGAAGATTAAGAGCAATAGTAAAAGGCTAAAACCCAATAAAACCAGCTTGGGTTTTCTTGGAGTGATCATTTTTTGTTCCTCAATTGAGCTCTGTGTTGAATCAATTCAGCAGCGATCGAGATGGCTATTTCAGCAGGGGTATCAGCTAAAATGTTCAAACCTATGGGTGTAAAAACTTGATCCAACTCTTCTTGACTTATACCTTCTTCTTTTAAAGTAGCAAAGACTTGGGACATTTTGCGTCTACTGCCAATGACTCCTAAATAGGTCAAGGTTTTTTGGTGTAATTGTCGTTGCACAATTAAATCGAAAGCATGTCCTCTGGTCATGACGATGGCATAATCTTCCTTTTTTAAATCAACGAAATCATAGATGTTATCAAAGTCGCCTAAAATGCGCTGGGTCGCCGTTGGAAAAACTGCTTCCGTCAAAAACTCAGGCCGATCATCGAAGACCTGAACGTCAAAGCCGATTTTACTCAAAATAGGCACCAGTTCTTGACCCACATGGCCTCCGCCGAAAACGACAACTTTACCTCCTCGGTTTAAAGGCTGACAATATATATCTGCTTTTACTAAAGGTTTGTTGTTCAAATATTCTTCAGGCTCAGCCAGCTCAAACTGTCCGTTGAAGCCAGCTGCCTCTGTGTAAAGGCCGAAGCCTCCTTGCTTTAAATCTAAGAAAAACCAGCTCTTTTTGCCTTGTTCAAAGCTTTCCAGGCCTGCTTTTAAGAGCTTTAAGACTTCTTCATCACCCTGCTGGATAAAACGGAAGAAGACTTTAACATCACCGCCACAAATCATGTCTAAATCTTCTATGTCCTCTTCCTTTAAAGAAAATTCGGAGATAAAGTTGGTCTGATCTTTTAATAATTGGGCAGCTAAGCCCTGGGATTTATACTCGACAGCGCCACCGCCGATGGTGCCGGTCAAAAGCCCGGTTTCTGTAATCACCATGGCAGCTCCGGAACCTCTGGGTGTAGAACCGGAATCAGCTACTACTTGGACTAAAACTGTGTCATTAGTTAAAATTGCATCGTGTAAAACCGAAAAAATCTTTTTCATCTCTACCTCCTGTGTTGATTAGATCTTTGGGCTGCCAGTTTTTTGGCAAATTCATGGCCGCAAGTGTTTCAAGGTTCTTTTTGATCATGGGGGTCATGCCGTATTTTTCCTTTGAGACCAAAAAGCGCTCCTGCGGGTGGACGTATTCATCTTCGAGGCTGCTTTTGTCGGCTAGCCATAGCACTGCATGGGCTTGATTGTAAAACTCTTGAGGCAAAACCATGTGAGTTTCGATTAAAGAGGCTAAAAAAGGATATTGATCTTCTAATTCAGCTGCCATCACTTTGGCATGATCAGGTTCTAAGCGCTTAGCGTCGTGTAAAAGAGCAGCTTGGATCAGATATTCAGGGTTTTCCAGACCAAAAGAAAGGGCTAAGGGATAGACTAATTTTGTCACAGCTAAGGAATGCTGCTTGATATTTTCAGGTAAGTTTTGCAAGATTTGACAGCAGTACTTTCTACCGGGAAGATCTCGATGCAAGCCTAAAATTTGCAAATAGCGTTCAGCCCAGTGTTTTTTCTTGTCAAAGCTTAAGAGTAAATGCCTTTGGTCTATTTTTTCTTCCAAGCTATGGTGTAGAGGTAAAAAGCCGGGGTCGACTTTGCCCTCTTCGACTAAACGCCAAGCATTTTCTTTCGATTTCCAGACTCCTAGAATCGGCCTTGGCTCTTTTAATAGTTGATAGATCCTCTTTCTTACACTTTCAATTTTTAATTCGATGCCCCCGATTTCATCTAAGTAGAGCATCTCGCCTTGCTCAATGGCGGCCAAAAACTGTTCGCTGAAGACTTCTTCTTTAAATTCCAGGCCAGTTTCTGTTCTGATTAAGAACATTTCAGCTTTGAGCTGATGTTTTTGAATTTCTTCAGGTAGGGTAAAATCTGGAGGTAAAAGAGCAAAACCGATTAATTCATTTTGATCTTTAACTCGTTTTACTTGAAAGCCCCCAATTTCAACTTTGATTTTGGGCAAAAGAGAGCGCAAATGGTAGCTTTTTCCCTTTTGGGAAGGTCCGCTTAGAAAAAGCTTTTGATTCATCTTGGTTTTACCTCCTCGATTTCAAGATTTACTTTAAAATAGTCAGGCTGAAGCCTAAGTTTTTACGAGAATTTCAAGTTTAAGTTAGCACCTAGGTTTTTAAAAAAAGCTAGGTAATAAATAAAGTCTAAGCAGCAATTCTGTCCTCCCTTTTAAAACTTTTAGAAAGCATTGATAGGGAGTTTGGTAATCTAGGATTTATTAAAAAGATTATTCTAATTCTGAGGCATCTTTCAATTTGATTTCAAAGTTTTCGGCAAAAAAACGATGAAAGGCCTCTTCTGTCTTCTTTTCTATTTGTAAAAAGAATTGAATATAATCTTCTAAGAAGCTTTTTCCTTCCTCGGTTAAAGAGCTTTCTCCCCCTTTAACCCCGCCGGTGCGGCTGATCAGCAAGGGAAAGCCCAGCTGGCTTTCTGCTGCCTTTAAAAGTCGCCAGCCTTTGGAATAGGAAATATTCATGTTCAAGCAAGCCTGTCGTAAAGAATTGACTTTTTCAATTTGCTTGAGTAAAAAGGCGGTTTCTAGGTTAAAAAAGGGTTCTTTGCGGCGAAAAACTATATCCAGATCGAAACTCAAAGGGTCTTCCAAGGACATTAGAGCAGCGTAATTTTTTAACTTCTGATAATCCTCGGGATGATCGGCATCCATAACCAAGCCGGCATCGGCTAAATCCAGAACTTCTTTTTCTGTTTGTAGATTATCTAAGGCTCCTTTTAAGCCCATATCTCCTTGATAAGTTAAAATTTCATCGATCAGGGTTTCTTTAATCAAAACCGGGTGGCCTAATTGGCCTTTATAACGAGGAAGGAGCAAGCTGCAATGGGCATAATCAAAATAACCCATCATAGCAAATAAGGAGTTTTTGGCGAAGAGAGGTACATCGGCCGGTAAGAAAAAGAAACGGTCACAGCGATTTTTGATTTTCTTCATGCCTAAACGGGCTGAATAAAACATATCAGTGGTGGCGAAGTGCTCATTGTAAACAGTTTCAACGCCTAAAGGTGAAATATGGCGCTGAAGAACTTCGGCCTCTCTGCCTGTAACCACTATTATAGGGCTGACGCCGGCGCTCTTTAAGGTTTCAATGGCGGTTTTGATTACTGTAGAGCCGGCTAATTGTAACATCGGCTTAAATGATTTCATCCGAGATGAAAGACCTGCTGCTACTAAAACAGCTCCTGTTTTCATAATTTTCCCCTCTTTCATTTTAACTTTAGGAAAGTATGATCAAATTTGTTCGGGCTTTAATAGTTTTGTTGTTTTTGAAAAAACTTGTTTTTTGTCATAAGAACGGGTTTTCTAATTACTTTGTTTATTCCTTAAGGATTAATTATTTTGCTTAAACAATAGTAACAAGGTGTTGGAAGAAGTTTCCTTTATTGCAGTCAAACCAACCCGCTCCTCCATTGACTTTAAAGAATTGAACTTGAATCAGCGATAGGTAGTCAAGAGGACCCTATTTTTTGAATTGATTTAAATTCGCAATAGGTTTTTTTAAAGAACTTTACGAATGGTAAAAAAATACCTAACGCAGCTTCTTATAAACCCGGTCCTGATGACAGCACCGGGTTTTGAAGTTTATTTATAGGTGCAGCAATAGTCTGTTACTTCGTAAACTTTCAAATCAAAGCTGGAATTGGCCGGAACGGTAAAATCTGTTCCTTCCGTGTAAAGGGTAAAATCTTCTTGGCCGGCTAAGCGAATATCCACTTTTCCCCCTAGAATTTCCATCAATTCTTCAGCATCGGTGTTGAAGCTGTATTCTCCGGGTAAGAATATACCCAAGGTCTTTCTGACCCCGTCTTCTGTGTAGATAGTGCGACTGGTCACTTTGCCATCAAAATAGATATTGGCTTTGGCGATCACTCTGGCATTTTTGAATTCCATAAGATATCCTCCTTCAAATTTTAAATTTCAAGATGAATGCGTCTTTTGCCTTTGTCTAAATTTAAAGTCTTAAGGGCAAAAGTGTAAGGAATATTATCGGGTAAAACCTCTTTTAATCGTTTTTTCAATTGGGCTTCGTTCAAAGAAGTGTAGATTTCTAAGTGAAGTCCCTGCTTGTTTAAACTGGCCCGATAAGTCAAAACTTCTCTGATGGAAAAAACCATCTGATCCAACTGATGAATGTCGAGTCCATCAAAACATTTAGGGGTTTTGATTCTCTGCACCAAGACATCCAGGCGCTTGGGGTTAAAGCCTGGTAGATAACGGCCGATATCACCGGTGCGATAGCGCAAAAAGGGCATTGCCTGCCTTTGTAAAGTTGATAAAACTATTTCACCCCATTCGCCGTCAGGTAAATTTTCTCCTGTTTTTCTGTCGATGATTTCAATTAAAGTAAAAGGATGACAAATCTGTAAACCTTGGCCATCACGGCCTCTGACGGCACAGCCAAAGCCGGCTTCCGTTGAACCGTAATGAGGATGGGTCCGAGTCTTCCAGGTTTGTTCCAATTCATTTAAGAGCCAGGAGGGTGTAGGGTCACCGGTCAGCAAGATGGATTTTGGCCGCAGCTCAGGAGCATATCTGCTCAAGCTTAAAAGCTGAGTCGGGTGGCCTAAGAGGCATTGAGCTCCCTTGGCTTGCTTGGCCGCTTTTTCTAAATCTTCTATAAAACCATAGCTTTGGGCCGATGCATTAAAACGTTTGATGCCCCTTTGTAAGAGCTCTCCCACACTTCCGGGTGTAGAACCGGGCATGAAGATGGCAGCAAAGTCCTTTTCTTCGATGAGCTCTTGCATGCCTACACAAAAATATTCTGCTGTCAATTCCAAATCAGCCTCAGAAAAGAAGATGCGCTTAGGACTTCCCCCTGTGCCCGATGTAGGTAGGGTAGTGATTCTGCTGATTTCTTTAGGGTTGAGGCAGAGGAAGGCATAAGGGTCTTGAGCCAAATCTTCTGGATAGCTAAACTCTCGATCAGTTTTATAATAGGCAGACTTTTTGGCTACTTCTCTTTGTTTGAGCAGAGCTTCTTCCTGCCATTGAGCTAGATCTGCAAAAGAAGTTAGGCCCGTGCGTTTCAATATCCATTTTTCTATCTGGCTAAGCATGATTTTTCTCCCAAATCGCTTGGTAATATCCGGCTTTGGCAGCTTTTAAATCCTCTCTGTTACTGCCGATAATTTTGGCAGTTGAGCCGTAGTGAAAGATCAGCTGACCAAAGGTCTGAGCTAAGCCTTCACTTTCATCCTGCCAGTAAACTAGGGTAAAGCCAGCTCTACTAAATAATTCGTCGATTTCTTCTTTTCTTTCCACCCGGCCTAAAAGACCAGAAAATTCTTTTTTAACCCCGCGAGCGTAAAAGTCAGTGATCATGATTTTGCCATTGGGCTTTAAGACTCTAAAAGCTTCTTTTAGGACTCCTTCAGCTTGGTCCATTTTGGAAAAACTGCATTCATAGAGCAAGCCCTGGAGCTCGTTTTCCTTAAAAGGTAATTCCCTAGCATCTCCTTTGATCAAGGGAAAATCACAATTTTGGTCAAGGCCTTGAATATTATAGCCTAAAGAGCTTAAAAACTTGACACTTAGACCTCTACCACAGCCAATATCCAAAATTTTATCCTTTTTAGTAAAGCCAGCCAGTTCAACACCTTTTAAGGTTAGTTTCAAGCCCCCATGGCGTAAACAAAGGCTTTCGTCAAATTCAAATTCCTGTCTGTTTTTCAAATCACTTCACCTATTTCAAAATACAAGTTTACCTCTAAGCATCTCTGTTAAAAAATCATACACTTCTGGATGAAAAACATTGCCTTCGGGTTCAACATCTTAATCTTGTCGTCAACAAGTTTTTATATATTGTTAAAACAAATAATACCGGACAAAACATACTTCGGTTTTTTATCTGAGTAGCTTTGCTAAGAAATTAGACTTTCTCAATTAAAAAATATTGCATATTGGGATTCAATATCTTAATCTTGTTTTGAACATGTTTTAATTTGTTGACTAAGGCTGAGCAAGATTATATAAATCAAACTTCCTTTTAAACAGAACAAAGGGATAGCTGCGGATTTATCTATTAAAAGCTTGAGTTCTTTTCTTAGCTCAGTTTTTATCAGTTAAAGGGGTGTAATAATAAGCGCAGAAGGGCACAATATTGCCTTGGTCATAGACATGTAAACGGCAGCTGACTAAACGCTCTAAATCCAGATCCAGGGCATCCATAAAGTTGATGGCTGTGATAGTAAAGCCGTTACGTCTAACATTTTGGGCAAAATAGTTTAAATCGAAGAGGTCTACTTCTTCATTTGTCTTAGCCTTGAGGTCATCATCTCGGCGTTGCCAGCGCTTGCCTAAAAATTCTCTCTTGTTTAAAGCGGGATTTAAGCCTTGTTGACAAGCACAACGGCCTCTGGGTAAGGATAGAGCTTTGGGCTTTTTCCGTGGAGTAATGACAAAATCACCGTGGAATCCGCATAAAGGGTGATCTATTTGCGCCGGAAAGAGGTGTTCTTTCTTGACTAAGCCTTTAGTTTGCTCTTCTATGGCTTGAACCAGCCAGTCTAAGATCAGTTTCTTTCGTTCTTGATTTTCAGGCAAGCGGCCAAAATAGCTGATAGGTTGAAAATTGACTCCCCGGACAACCGGCGAGTTCTGCCAGGCGAAATTCAGTATATCGCCTATTTCACCATCGTTGATGCCTTGAGCCAAGGCGGTTACTAAAGTTACTCCCAAGCCTACTCTTTCACAATTTTTTATTGCATCCAGCTTGATTTGGCGTAAATCACGATTTCTTAAAGCTAAAGAGCTTATCTTTGTGAGTCCATCAAATTGTAAAAAAACAAAGGAAAGCCCAGCGTTAGCTAGTTCTTCCAGGTAAGCTAGATCTTCAGCCAAACGGATACCGTTTGTATTGAGCTGAACATATTCAATGCCGGCTTCTTTGGCAGCAGCTATGATTTCAGCCAAATCATCTCTGACTGTTGGTTCTCCTCCTGAAAGTTGGACAAAGCTCTTGCCTTGTTTGACTAAATCGACAAAATCTTTTTTCAGTTGGGCAATTGGCACATCCTCTCCTTGCCCCGCCTCAGCAAAGCAAAAAGTGCAGTTTAGATTACACCTTTTAGTCACTTCTAAAACGATGCAACAGGTATCCTGTCTGTGCTCGGGGCAAAGGCCACAGGCTTCCGGGCAGGGGGGCGCCTTTTCTAAAGGGGGCTCAACATTGTGCCAAGCTTCCCCTTCAGCCATCAATTGCCAGACTAAAGTGGAAAAATTGCCATGTAGAGGACATTCTTTTTCAAGATAAACCTGATCATCCTTCATAATGTAATGGGCTTTGATTTTCTCTTGGCAAACTGGGCAAAGGCTGTAAGTTAGGCGCAGAAGGTTGGGCATTATTTATCCTCCAATTCCTTTTCTACTTCAGCCATTCGTCCTTTGACTAAAGATTCTGGAATGTATTTTTGTTTGCATTTAGGGCAGGTAGGTATATCGGTGAAAAAGGTATGATCTAAATAGTTGAAGAAAGTTTTTTCTAAAACCAAAGGTATTTGACAGCGAAAACAGATGAGTTCTTCGTTGTTTTTTTCTTTTTCCATCTTTAATCTCCTATGCTCATGCGGTGGCAGTAGGCATTCTCTAAAAGAAAACCATCGTCTTTAATTCGATATTTGACCCAATAGGTCATTTGGCCAATGATCAAATAAGCCGAAAAGGCTCCGTCTGAGTGGACGACTTTAGCTCCGCTGTTCTCTGCTTGTGTGATGACTTCTTCCAAATCCTCTGGTAAAATCATCTCTTTATCCAATTTTTTCTTTAATTGATCTGAAATATAGAGTTTTAAATTTCTTTTTTTCATTTCCCATCTCTCCCCGAAGAATTGTTCCAGCAAGTCCCTTTTCAGGGTTCTTCTGTGTAGGCGGTTTAGAGCCGGGCCTGGTGTTTTTCTTCTCTTGAGTTTGTTTTCTTCATCGATGTTTAAATTGAAGAGGAGATCGAGCAGGTGATGAGCTTCTTTATTATCAGCATTGAAAACATCTCGGCAATTGGCGCAATAGGTTAAAAAGCCTAAGTCACTATCGGCACTGCGACTTTTGACTACCCCATCGAAATAGCGAGGATTGGCAATCTGGACTTGCCCGCCCCAGCCACAGCATTTGATCACATCGTCTTTTTCTTCCATGATCAGGCCGGTTTTGGCGGCCAAATTGCGCACGGCTTTTTGCATCTCAGCATGTCCTGCTGCTTGGCAGGGGTCGAAGACACAGAGCTGCTCCTTGACTTGGCCAGCTGGCTCAAAATTCTTTGCATCCATGAATTCGTAGAGGCTCAGGCCCTCGATTTCCGGTAAGTGATCTTTAAAAATACGCTGACAAGTCGAGCAGGCAAAAATTGCTTGAGGCTGACCAAAGCTCTGCCACGCTTCTTTTATATCTGCCAAAACAGAATCAAATAGTGGAATGTCTCCAGCCCACAGCGCAGGTGCACCACAGCAGCTTAACAGCAGGCTGGTGTCCTTCTCTTCTTTTAAAAGATAATCGTAGCTGGCTTTGACATATTCCGGGTTACTGCCGCCTAAACGACAGCCGGGCACATACATAAAATTGGCCTTAGTGCTGCCTGGGGCTAAACTGTAGATTTTAGCATCTTCGCTATTGGAAAACTCCATATCCCTGAGCCAAAATTCGTGGAAAACCCAAGGCATTGCTCCTTTTTCTTCCATTGCTCTGTGGCTTTGCAGTAAAAAGAGGCCAGTATCTATCCCCTGGGGGCAGACGATTTTGCAGACATCGCAGTGATTGCAGGTGGCGATCAAACGAGTTGCCACGGTGCCATCGCCATCCAGAGTGCCTGGGTGAATGGTGATTTCCACCTCTTCTTCAATGCGTTTGGGTGCTTTGCCATAGAATTTCATCAAATCACAATGTCGTAAACAGGCATCGCATTGGCATTTTAAACAGCGCTTTGCTTCTGCTATAGCTTCTTCTTGAGTCAGAATAGCATTTTCAGTTAAATTGATTTGAGGCTCTTGAATTGGAAAGCTCTCTGGGTCCATTTTAAGTCGAGTGGGTTCGGGCTTGACCGGGTCGCGCATGACGTCGCTTTTCAGATAGCCCTCAATGGCGGCTGCCATACTGAGCCCTGAGGCTAATTTTTCTACAGGATGCTGGCCGCCAAAGAAAAACACCCCTTTTTTTTCGGTCGCACCCTCTCTATTTTCAAAACCAAAATGGTCGCCGCTCTGACCTGTGGCTATGAAGATTGCATCGGCTTCCAGTTCGTCCAGAGTTTCAATTCTCTGATTTAAATACAACTGATATTTGTCGTGGATGAATTGTTCTTCAATCAAAGGTAAGTATTCTTCTTCAGTCATTAAATCCTTTAAGCCACCACCGATTTGGCCTGTTTTTTCGTAGATGACTACCTCGTATTTACGAGCAGTCAACCTCAGAGCACAGCCTAAACCAGCTAGTCCAGCCCCTATTATAGCTACTTTTTGTCTTTTCTTGGGTAGGTGATAGCGGTTAGGCCGCTTGTTTTTTGTATAGGCTATGCTAGCTTGCTCCAGCTTTTTTAGAGCTATACTTTCGTCTCGTTCCTGACGGATACAGACATTTTGGCAATAAGCCGGGCAGATTTGAGCTACGATTTCAGGAAAACCAACAGTATTTTGGTAGAGGCGAAAGGCCGTACTAAAGCTGCCCCTTTGCGTTTTGCTGATAAAATCTCGAATGTCCAAATTGAAAGGACAAGCAGAGGCACAAAAAGGTGGTTCGTCTCTCAGGCAGTCTTGCTGCAATAGTTTTTGGAATTCTCTCATGGTTTCTCCTTGTTAAAAAAGGGAGGTTCACCGATTTTAGGTGAACCTCCGCTAATCGGTGGTTTAATGAAGTTTAAATTTCTCTTAGAATGGTTTTTCAGCACCTTCACCCAAGGGAACGAAGTAAGCTTCTTCTCCAACTTTGACTGGGTTAGCTTTGATATGTTCTAACTCTTCGTAAAGATCGGAGCCCAAGAAATAGACAGGATGCTCGATTTGACCGCCGGAGGCTAATAGATCCATAGCAGCCTTGACTTTTTCCGGTGTGGCCGGCATTTCATAAATGCGCACGCCTGTAGCGTTATGGATAGCATTCAATACTGCCACGTGACCGGAAGATTGGAAGGCTTCAGAGGCACCTGAGGAGCCAAAGGGGCCAATTTCGTCGGGGCGCTCGTAGTGGATGATTTCCATTTCGTCGGGAATATCCATGATGTAGGGAACGCCACTGGTCAAGGGGTTGGTATGTTTTTTTACATCATCGTAATCTTCGCTTAGAGCAAAGCCGATGGAGTGGGAAATACCACCGTAAGCTTGGCCGTTGACAGCATCGATATTGCCGATTTTACCTACATCGTCGACAGCGGTGAAGCGTAGAACTGTAGTCTTGCCTGTTTTGGCGTCTACTTCGACTTCGGCTAAATTGAGAATATAGGTGTAAGCAGGTGTGGGATCACCAATACCTGTATTGGGATCTAAGCGGCAGAGGCCGGGCACTGTAGTGTTGGAGAAGGTGCCTTCATACTTGGTGGGAATTCCTTCTGCAATCATCTCTTCGTAAGTGCGATAGGTGCCGTCTTCTTTGCGCATAGCTTCCAGAAGCTTCTCTGCTGCAATCATAGTTGCATTACCGCTCATGAAGTGAGTGCGGCTGGCGCCGGACATGCCGGAGTCGGGGCAGAGCATGGTATCGTTTTGGATTAGGCGAATTTGCTCAGGCTTGAGTTTCAAGGGTTTTAAAGCCTCGAGAGTCAGAACCAGAGAACCTACGTCGCCGCCTTGACCTAAATTCTGATAAGTATCGTATTTATAGAACATGTTGTCCGGAGCAATTTCCAAAGCTACGGTAGCTTGGTCAGTTCCGCCTTCGGTAACGTTGAAGCCGCCCCAAGATAAGCCGACACCTCTCAGTTTTTCCGGTGTGGATTTTTCTTTTGCTTCGGCGACTGCCCGCTCATAATGAGGTTTCATAATTTCCATGATTTTTTCCATGGGGTATTGGCGGAAGGGATAGCTGTTGATATTGGTCTCGCCTTCTCGGGCGATATTGCGCCAGCGGAATTCGAAGGGATCGATACCGGCTTTTTCTGCCAAAAGATCCATCATGGCTTCGCTCATGGTATAGGCCTGAGGTGAACCATAGGCTCGGTAAGCGGTGCCAAAGTTGTGGTTTGTGTTGGCGATTCGGGACAGGCCGGCAACGTGAGGAATATAATAGGGGAAGAAAGCAAAACGGGCAGGTTTGGTGATCAGGTCGTCACCGCCCCAGGAGTAAGCCCCATGGTCGTAGCCAAAATCGAATTCTGCTGCAGTGATCTTTCCGTTTTCATCGCAGGACAGCCTGGCATTGGAATAGGCCGGGCAACGTTTGCCGCTGAAATGGTGATGCTCTTCGTAGGTCATGGATAATGCTACGGGCATTTTGGTGACGACGGCTGCGGCACCGGCTAAGACTAGGTCACCAGCGTTGGTCGACCAGCCAAAGGAACCACCGGTTGGGTTCATGATGACTCGCATCTTCTCTCTGGGCACGCCTAAGGAATTGCCGATACGGCTAATCGAAGAGTAGACACCTTGAGATTTACATTGGAAAGTGAGATTATCATCTTCGTCAAAATAGGCTTGAATGGTATCTCCTTCAACCGTTAAGTGAGGTTGACGGGTGGAATAGAAGCCTCCTGAGATACTATGGACCGAGTCGTCGATGATTTCTGAGACTTGGCGAGGTTCTTCTAAACCTGCACCCTTTAAAGTGGGTTGCATGCAGAAAATGTTGGGTGTGTCTTCGTGGACCCGCATCGCGTCGGGCATGACAGCTTCCAAATAGTTGAGATATTCGGGTAAGCGCTCAATATCGACTGTGACTTTGGCAGCAGCGGCCCGAGCGTGATCCTTGGTATCAGCAACCACTAAAGCAACAGCGTCGCCATAACGGAAAATGCGGTCTTCACAGAGAACTTTTCGGCTGGGCACCATAACAGTTGTGCGTTCGTGGAATTGCCCTTCGGCCATGACGTTGGAACCGCCGGCTTCTTTTAATTCTTTGTGGGTAATTACCTTGACTACCCCGGGCATTTTTTCTGCTTCTTCTGTATTTATTTTTAAGATTTTAGCATGATGAGCAACTCTCGGTTGAACCATGACGGCATGAAGGGTTTCGGCCGGCATCTTCAGCTCTTGGTCATCGCCATAATCGGCAGTGCCTGTGACTTTGGACAAAGCTGTGGGACGAACCAAGGGTTTTCCATAGTATTCGCTGTCTTCAGGCAGCTGGAAGGTGATGTCTTCGATGGAGGCTTCTCCCCGCACGACTGTAGCAGCAGCCATGACGGCGTCGACAATCTGCTTGTAACCGGTGCAGCGACAGATGTTTCTGTGTTTTTGGAACCATTGACGAACTTCGGTTCGGGTTGGATTGTCATTTTGCATCAGGAGAGCATAAGCTGTAACTATGAAACCTGGAGAACAAAAGCCGCATTGAACAGCACCGCAGTTCATGAATGCGACCTGCAATGGATGCAAATTGGTGGGTGTGCCAATGCCTTCAATGGTAATCACTTTGGCATACTCGGGAACAGAGCTGATTTTGCGCACACATGAGCGAATAACTTGTCCGTCTAAAATAAGAGAACAAGAACCGCAAACCCCGGTGCCACAACCAACCTTGGTGCCGGTTAAACCAATGCGTCTGATAACATCGGCTAAGGTGTCCTTTTCCGGGTTGCAAATGAAAACCCGATTAACACCATTGATGTTGAGCCACATTTTACGTAACTTCATGTTTTAACCTCCGTTTTATAATTTTGGCGATTCTAAGCCACTTTACCACTTATATTTTACAAAACTATTGAGAATTTAACCATTCTGAAAATTGTAACAAACTATGCAGAAAATTGGGTTTAATATTGGAGCAGTCGCGCTCTGATGAAAAAAATCACTAAATCAGGTCTTCGACGATTAAACCCAATAAACCTGCTAATGAGACGGCTTGAAGTGGAGTAACCTTACATCCTTTTAGTTCCGGGCCGGCTAAGCTGATGCCCTCGATCTGGCAGCTGCGCAGGTCGATTTTTTCTAAGGAAGTATGCAGAAACTCAGCATTATCTAAATTGCATTGAGTAAAGTCAACTCTTTTAAATTGGCTGGAACTAAAGCTGGCAGAATTTAAATCACAAGCTTCAAAAATTAGATCCTCCATTTTGGCTCCGGCAAAATTACTCAATTCCCCAGTGCAGCTGCTAAAACGGACGTGTTTAAAAAGAGTTTCTGTTAAATTACTGCCAATAAACCTGCAGTCGACAAACTCGACTCTTTCAAAACGGCATTCCTGCCAGCTTATATTGGAAAAATCAGTGGCTACAAAGCGCATGTTCATAAAGGACGACCGGAAGGTCTGGCTCTGATTAAAAGTACAATTTTGGAGCAGACAATTCTGCATATTCAAATAAGAAGGCAGGTCTTTGGGTCCTACTTCTTGAAAAAAGGATAGTCCTTCGATAGGCTCTTCATTTTCTTGAAAATTTAGAAAAGCCTGATTTAGAGACAAATCCGTCTCGAGAATTGAATCGATTAGTGGGGGTAAAACAGCCATACTTCCTCCAAGCAAAGCAATGATTTTTAAGAATTTGAAATAAAGGAGTTGTCTTATCATGAAAATAAAGAATCTTCACCTAGTTTGCTTCAGTCCAACTCAAACTACTCTGAAAGTTTTACAAGCAATGGCAGCAGGTTTGGAAATAAAACCTGTTGTTCACGACGCAACATTGAATTTGCAAGGTATCGTTTTGCCAGAATTTGACCAAGACGATTTGGTTTTGGTCGGTGCTCCAGTCTATGGTGGGCGCATACCAAGTCAGGCTCTTCATTTTTATTCTTCTCTTAAAGGTCGCCAGACACCTGCTGTTTTAGTAGCTTTATACGGCAATTGTCGGGTCGGTGACGCTCTTTTAGAATTAGAGCAGCTCTGTCTTTTAGGTGGTTTAAGGCCTATTGCCGCAGCTTCTTTCATTGGAGAACATTCCTACAGCGAAGAAATTGCCGGAGGACGCCCAAATCGAGAGGATTTGCAATTAGCAGGTCAATTTGGTCGCATGGTAGGCGCCAAGCTCTCGGCGGATAATTTTGATCCGGTAGAAGTGCCCGGTAATCGCCCCTTGGCAGAACGCAAACCTGCACAACCTGCAACCTGGGCCCCTTTGACTACTGACGATTGTATTTACTGTGGTATCTGTGTGGAAAATTGCCCCATGGAGATCATCGATCCCATTGAACCGAAAAATATAACTGAGCCAGAAAAGTGTATACGTTGTGGCAGCTGTGTTAAAAAATGTCCGGTTCAAGCTAAATATTTTGAGGGCGAAGCTTTTGACAGGCTGATGGCCTATTTAAACGAATCCTGTCAAGAAGAAAAGGAACCAATAATCTATATCTAAAAGTTAAAATGTTTGCGTTGCCAAAAGAAGCTTGATGTAAATTGCATTTTAATTTATTAAACAGAAGGTTTTATCTAGGTTTAAGAATAATCACGGACTTTGCAAGGTATAAAGAGTTTAGTGGGCGAACTGTATAGTAATCAATTAATGCTTAATTTTCTGGGCAATTTAGAGCGGTTTTAGAACAAAATTAGCTTTAAATTGACAATTAATGTGAAAAGGATGCAATTATGAACGATTACGGAAGATTATTTAAAAGGATTAGAGGCTTTGTTCGCATTTTTTCAGGTCCTTATGAAATAGAAAGAGCCGAAGAAATTCAAGGACCGAGTATTCTAATCTGCCGTCACGATAATTTAAGCGGGCCTAGGGTAGTTTTAACCTGGTTGCCCGATTATGTTCGTACCTGGGTTTTTCATGTTTTTATGGATGTCGAAACCTGCTATAATCACTACGTTAATTATACTTTTACCCAGCGGTTTGGTTGGCCTAAGTTTATTGCCAAGGCAGCAGCTAAAGTTTTGGCACCTTTTGTCGTTGCTGTTTTAGATTCTATGCAAGGCATACCTGTTTACCGAGAATCTATCCGCTCATTGAGGACGATCAAAGCCACATTAAAAGCTTTGTATGAGGGTGGAACTATCTTGATCTTCCCCGATATCAACTATATTTCCACGGACAAAAAGGATCGCAGTGTTTACGAAGGCTTTTTATATTTGGAACGCTATTATTTTAACCGAACCGGAAAGCACATCCCCTTTGTTCCCATGTTCTTAGATCGCAAAGAGAAAAAAATAAAAATAGGACAATCCATTTGTTTTGCCGATGGTATTGACTTTTACGAACAAAAAGACAGTGTTTTGGAAAGAATCATCACAGGCATTAACGAATTATAAGATTTAAAAAAGAAAAGCCCTGCCGCTATTGAAGTGGCAGGGCTTGTTTTCTTGCTTTACTTAGATGTTCAATTTACCCCATTCTTTTAGGTATTGTTCTTTGGTCATGGGAGCTTCAAACTCTTCCTTTATGGTCAAGGCTTCTTTGGCGCCATCAGCTAAGAGGTCGATGATAGCCATCAGCATAGGCAACTTAGATGTCCAATTTGCCCCATTCTTTTAGGTATTGTTCTTTGGTCATGGGAGCTTCAAACTCTTCTCTGATGGCTAAAGCTTCCTTGGCACCGTCAGCCAAGAGGTCGACGACGCTCATTGCCATCATCTTAGAAGCGACTATGTAGGAGAGCTGAGGGTCAGCAACTTCGTAATTTGAGCTGTGGCCAACTCCTACAATGCCGCCGACAGTGGCGTGCACGGTGGGAACCAAATTGGAAACGTCGTTAGCGTCGGTTGTAAAACCTCGCCCTTGTTCAATTCTGTCTTCGCCGATTAAGTCGGCAAAGTTTTGGTGAACGATATTCTTTAAGCGGGGCTGCTCGAAGGCGAACATATAGCCGGGAATATCGTAAATCTTGACTTGGGCACCTAAGGCATCAGCACCGGCTTTCAAAGCTCGGTTGACTTTAAAGCTGGCGTCTTCAATGGCGGGCAAGTTACGGCCACGGACAAAGGTTTCGATTCGGACATCGGCAGGCACCACATTGACTAAATCGCCACCCTTGGTAATGATTGGGTGGATTCTAATTCCGTCGTCATCTTTAAAGGTGTCGCGGATGGCGTCGACGGCAGTCAAGCCCACTTTGGCTGCGTTTAGGGCATTGATTCCCATGAAAGGAGCAGCAGCGTGGGATTCACGACCGATATAGTGGATCAATTTGGCGACAAAGCCCATGCCACCGGGGCCGCCGGCTGTAACCTTGTTGCCAGTCATGGAATGATTCATGATCATGGCATCGATATCATCAAAATGGCCTAAACGAATGAATTCTTGTTTTCCACCTAAAAAGGCGATTTTACCATCTTTGATCAATTGGTTGCGAAATTCTAGTTCCACTGCTTCTTCAGCAGGAACAGCCATAAAGGCTACATCACCGGATAATTCACTCATCACGCCGGAGCGAATCAAACCGATGGCAGCACCTAGAAGAGTCGCTGTTTGCACGTGATGACCGCAGGAATGAGCGGCTCCCGTTTCTTTATCGGCGCAGCGATGACCGGGAGCAACTACAGCGTCCATTTCCCCCATGATGGCAATTTTGGCCTTGCTTTCTTTACCTTTGGCGGTGGCGATGACCCCGGTTAAAGCGATTTCGTCTTGGTATTCTAAATCTAGAGAGGCAAAAGCCTTTTTGACTTTTTCAGCAGTCTTGAACTCCTTATAGCCCAGTTCTGGTTCAGCAAAGATAGATTCACCCAGGTCAATAATTTCTTGAGCATTGGCTTCAATTGCTTGACAAACTCGTTCTTTCAGTTTTTTAATCTCCATGGCAACCATCCTTTCAATATTTATCTATTGGTAAATTAATTATATCATGGCACAAATGTTTTTCCAATCATAGAGCTTCTCTAGGTCATTTGCAATCAAAAAGAGCTTTCGGTTTTTTGTCTCTGTTAAATTTTGTTTTAAGTAGCTAAAATTTGCAGCTAGATTAATCTTACCTAAAATAAAAGATAAGCCCCGCCGCTTTTGAAGTGGCAGGGCTTGTTTTTATTCAAATTAGATGTCTAATTTGCCCCATTCTTTTAAGTATTGTTCTTTAGTCATGGGGGCTTCAAATTCTTCTCTGATGGCTAAAGCTTCTTTTGCGCCGTCGGCTAGAAGATCGATGACACTCATTGCCATCATCTTAGAAGCAACGATATAGGAGAGCTGAGGGTCGTCAACTTCGTAATTTGAGCTGTGAGCAACACCTTTGATGCCGCCAACCGTCGCATGCACGGTGGGCACTAGGTTGGAAACGTCGTTAGCGTCAGTGGTGAAGCCGTGGCCCGGAACGATTCGGTCTTCCCCAATCAGTTCAGCAAAATTTTGGTGGACGATATTCTTTAAGCGGGGCTGCTCGAAGGCGAACATATAGCCGGGAATGTCGTAAATTTTGATTTCAGCGCCTAAAGCGTCGGCACCGGCTTTCAAAGCTCGGTTGACTTTAAAGCTGGCGTCTTCAATGGCGGGTAAATTACGTCCACGGACAAAGGTTTCGATCCGGACATCGGCAGGCACCACATTGACCAAATCTCCACCCTTGGTAATGATCGGATGCACTCTGATTCCATCATCATCTTTAAAGGTATCGCGAATGGCGTCGACTGCAGTCAAGCCCACTTTAGCTGCGTTTAGGGCATTGATTCCCATAAAAGGAGCAGCCGCATGAGATTCACGACCAATATAATGGATTAATTTAGCGACAAAGCCCATACCACCGGGGCCACCGGCTGTAACCTTGTCTCCACCGCTGGAATGATTCATGATCATGGCATCGATGTCATCAAAATGGCCTAAGCGAATGAACTCCTGTTTGCCGCCTAAAAAAGCAATTTTACCTTCTTTGATCAGTTGGTTGCGGAATTCCAATTCAACCGGTTCTTCTGAAGGCACAGCCATGAAGGCAACATCACCGGATAATTCACTCATCACACCGGAGCGAATCAAGCCGATGGCAGCCCCTAAAAGGGTTGCTGTTTGCACGTGGTGGCCGCAGGAATGAGCGGCTCCTGTTTCTTTATCGGCGCAGCGATGACCGGGAGCAACCACTGCATCCATCTCACCCATGATGGCGATTTTGGCCTTGCTTTCTTTGCCTTTAGCGGTGGCAATGACCCCGGTAATGGCGACTTCGTCCTGGTATTCTAAATCCAGTGACTCAAAAACTCTTTTAACTTTCTCGGCAGTCTTGAACTCCTTATAACCCAGTTCCGGTTCGGCAAAGATAGATTCACCTAGGTCAATAATCTCTTGGGCATTGGCTTCTATGGCCTGACAAACTCTTTCTTTAAGTTTTTTAATCTCCATGGCAACCATCCTTTCGATATTTTTGTACTCGTAGAATTATTATATCACGGGCTTAAATTTTTGCCAACAAAAAAGCTCCTGTTGATCTTTCGATTTCAGGAGCTTATTGAATAATATGTAAATCTTTGGATTTGACTCTGTTATAAAGAGTAATTTCAGTGTATAATGAAGGGTAGTCTTCAAAAAAACTAAAAAGTTACTAAAAGAGCCCCGGGAGCGGCATAGGTACCTATGACCGGGCCAATTTGTGAAATAATAATATCTTCAGGTTGAATTTCCTCTTCCAGCATTTGTAAAAAGGCCTGCATTCTTTCTAGGTTATCTCCATGGGCCACGCCTATTCTCGGAGGCCTGGTATTTCCATACTTTTCTTTGATAGTACTGAGTAAATAGCGCAGGGCTCTGCTTTCACTTCTGACTTTTTCTAAGACTTTGACGGTGCCATCATAATCGACAAAGACGACCGGTTTAATCGAAAGCATATTGGCGGCAAAATAAGAGAGTCGGGAGACTCTGCCACCTTTAACAGCGTATTCCAGAGTTTCTAAAGCAACATTTACTTTTAACTGTTGACGATAACTTTGCAATTCCGGCATTACCTCAGCTAAAGATAGGCCTTTTTCCAGCAATTCTGCAGCATGTAGCATGAGCAGGCTCAAACCCAGAGAACCGGAAAAGGAGTCGTAAATGGTGACTCTGTCTTCATAGCCTTCCGAGGCAATTTTAAAAGCTTGATAGGTACCGGATAGAGCCGTGGATATGGTCATGCATAAAACATGGTCATACTCTTCCAAACTTTCTTCAATCAGCTTTTGGCAGACGCCCACAGAGGGTTGTGCCGTTTTTGGCAATTCCGTGTGGGTTCGACACCAGCGATAAAAATCATCAACGCTTAAGTCAATTCCGTCTCTGTAGTTTTCGTTGCCCAATTGAACGAAAAGAGGGGCAATGCCAAAATTCCATTTTTGAACCAAATCAATAGGCATATCACAAGTACTGTCTGCTAGGATTCTAACCTTCACGGGAATCCCTCCTTTTTCAAGTTAAATTCAGATTGAATCTATTCTTTTATCATTATATCTTATTAAAACCTCTTTGCATAGGAAAAAAGACAAGTATTTTTAGGAAAGGACAAAATATGCGAAAACTGATGTTAACTTTGCGCTTTGCAGCCTCTACCAGTCCAAATTTAAGTCAAGCTTTGGCAATTGCTTCCAGGCAAAACAGTTTTAAGGAAGAAGGTAGCGGCAAGGATTTACGTTATACTGT
>LSQX01183613.1_pt2 | contig 21290 bp, 17 predicted proteins | sample 654561 | NCBI WGS metagenome assembly LSQX01 (sample SAMN04489861, study PRJNA283612) | anaerobic digester metagenome | isolation source: 4 biogas reactors fed with cattle manure at either 37C or 55C with and... | place: Denmark: Kongens Lyngby | collected 2014 | reverse complement strand
AACCATGAATATAAATTTCCTTAATCTCCTGGATCAGCTTCCGGGCGCGCTTGCACAGGGCCTGATCTGGGGCATCCTGGCCATCGGCGTCTACCTGACCTACAAAGTTCTCGATATCGCTGACCTGACCGTTGACGGCTCCTTTTGCACAGGAGGAGCTGTCTTCGTAGTCCTTTTGACCGGCGGCGCCCCTCTGTGGGTCGCGCTGGTGGCTGCCTTTCTGGCGGGCCTGCTGGCTGGTTTCGCCACAGGTATCTTCCACGTCTTCTTCGGGATCTCACCCCTACTGGCCGGAATTCTGACCCAGATCGGCTTATGGGCAGTCAACCTGATGATCATGGGCAAGCCCAACCTTTCAGTCAATGTCAACCACTTCCGTCTCCTGGTATCCCTGCGCTATCTGCAGGAAGTCATCAAGGGGGAGCGCCCCTGGTACCAGTCTCCCCTGTTGACCGTCAGCCTCTTGATCCTGTCGCTGATTGCCATTCTTTATTGGTTTTTCGGGACAGAATTCGGCACGGGAGTCCGCGCGACCGGCTCCAACATCAAGATGGCAAAAGCCCAGGGCATCAATACCGACTTTGCCAAGGTTTTCGGCTTGATGCTGTCCAATGGCATGGTCGCTCTCTCGGGAGCCCTGCTGACCCAGTACCAGGGATTTGCCGACATCAACATGGGCCGGGGCGCCATCATCATCGGCCTGGCGGCCGTCATCATCGGTGAAGCCCTACTGGTCTGGATTTTCCGCAACTTCGCCCTCCGACTGCTCAGTTCAGTCATCGGAGCCGTCATCTACTTTGTCGTCATCCAGACGGTCCTCTGGCTCAGGCTGGACCCCAACTACCTCAAGTTGCTCACAGCTGTCGTGGTAGCCGTCTTCCTTGCAGTCCCTCACTGGAAGAATAAGTTCGCCTCCTTACCTGTCAGAAACAAAGGAGGACTGTGACATGCTTGACATCATCAATATAAGCAAAACCTTCAACAAGAACACAGTCAATGAGAACAAAGCACTCACCTCGCTCGCTCTCTCCATCAAAGACGGCGATTTTGTCACGGTGATCGGAGGCAATGGTTCTGGGAAATCGACCATGCTGAACGCGGTTGCCGGGGTTCTGGCCGTGGACTGCGGCCGGATTGTGATTGACGGCGCAGACGTGACCAGGCTGCCTGAACACAGGCGGGCCCCCTACATCGGGCGCGTCTTCCAGGATCCCATGATGGGAACGGCCGGTGGCATGAGCATTGAAGAAAATCTGGCCTTGGCCAGCTGGAGGGGTAAACGGCGGACACTCAGATGGGGTTTGTCAAAAAAAGAACGCGAGTTTTATTGCGAAAAGCTGAATGAACTGGATCTTGGCCTCGAAGACCGGCTGACCGTCAAAACAGGTCTGCTCTCCGGTGGACAAAGACAGGCGCTCACCTTGCTGATGGCAACCTTGAGAAGGCCTAAACTTCTCCTCCTGGATGAACATACGGCGGCGCTTGATCCGAAAACGGCCAAGACCGTCCTCGACATCACAAATAAAATCGTGGAACACCACGCCTTGACCACCCTGATGGTCACCCACAACATGAGAGACGCCATTCACCTGGGCAACCGGCTGGTCATGTTCGACAAGGGACGGATCGTGATCGACCTCCAAGGTGAGAACAAAAGGCAACTCACCGTAGAGAAATTGCTTGGCATGTTTGAAAATCTCAACGACTTTGATGAGTTTGACGACAAGCTTTTGCTGTCATAACGGTTTGCAGAGGAGCTTGGGGCGGTTACCTAAAGATCTTTATAGGAAGGATCCACCTCCCCAAGTTCCCTGTAAGTATCCAGTTCAATCAGGTCATCGAAACCGCACTCCCTGATCTCAATCTCAAACTCACTGTTGAAATAATTGAGCGCGACCGCGTCCCAGAAACGTTCCTTGCCGCCCGGCATCCGGTAAACATCCTGGACCCGCTCCCCCAGCCTCGCGCCGTCGCGTTCGTTCCAAAAAGAAATGCCGAACATGTGGTGACAGTTCTCCCCGCCCAGCACGAAGTCCACGACACGTCGGTCACGGCTGATCAGGCACCAGTCGTCTGTCCGCTCAACCGGGACTCCCAGGTAATTGGACCGGTATTGGTAAGGTGCGATCAGTGCAGGATTTTTCAGATACAAATCAGCTTCAAGCAGATAGGCGGACCGCAGATGATCGCGCGCGCACATGAGAGATGAGATGTTGTTGGTTTCCTTGTAGTCAGGGTTTTCCAAAAACCGCATATGCGGGTATTTGTATAGCAGCTGATCGAACTGCTCGGCCAGATAGCCCCGGACAATGTAAATCTCATCGATGCCTGCCGCGGTCACCGCGTCAAGCAGGGTGTCTATTATTCGTTGTCCCTGGACCCGGACCAGGGGTTTGGGCGTGTTTAAAGTAACGGGTACCATCCGGGCACCAAACCCGGCAGCCAAAAAGACGGCTCGTTTGACCCGATAGGGTTCCAGCGCGTCAATGCCCCTGCCGCTGATGCCGCCCCCTTCAATCCATCCCGCTCCCGCAAGCTCGCCCAAAGCCCTGTTGACACTGCCCAGCGACCAGCCGGTCGCGGCAGCCAGCTCTCTTTGTGTCCCTGGCTTCCCTGTCAGATGCAGGTGAACAAGAAGATCAAACTGCAGCCTGGTCAGGCTCATAGGCGCTCCTCTCTTTTCTGCTTCGATAATAAGTGAACAGCCCCTTGACCAGCAGGTTGACCGTCAGAATCAGCAGGGCGATGAAGGCCGCACATTCCAGCAACATCTGGGCTTCGAAACTGGTGATCATCAGGGACAGCGGCCGTGTACCTGCGGTCGCGAGAAAGGCAACCGCAGAGATGGTCATCATGGAGTTGACAAAGAAGTAAGTAAACATTTCTGCCAGAGTTCCCCCCGCCTGGGGAAGGATCACGTCCCGGATGATGCTGATCCGGCTGACACCCAGTGTCTGCCCTACTGCCTCCAGGTGCTCATTGAGCTTGGCCAGGGTATTGTAGATCATCAGATAAGGTGAGGCAAAAAAGTGAACCAGGTTGACCAGGATCAGGATGGCCAGGCTCCCATAGATCAGGCTGCCCTTGAAGAACAATACATAGGACAGGCCAAGCACAATGCCGGGAATGGCAAGGGAGATCAAAGAGACCAGGTGGAGGATCTTTGACAGCTTGCCCGGTGTGCGGGCGGTCATGTAGGCCACCAGAAAAGACAAGGCCACCCCGGTCAGGCTGGTCACCAGCGCAATGACAAGTGAGTGGCCCAGGTTGGCACCGGCACCCATATTGAAGGCACGGGAGATATTGTCCATGGACAGGCGCATATCCGAAGGGTACTTCTTGACCAGGGTCAAGAGCAGGAAGGCGGCGATGGGAAGGAGGACCGCCAAGCTGACCAGACCGGAGGTGACATAGGCCAGGCCGTCACGCAGTCGGTTTTTTCTGACGCGAAAAGGCCTGGCAACAAAGGACAGAGTCAGCTTGTCCCGATTCAGGACATCCAATATAAAGGCGACCAGTGCCGGTGTCAGAAGGACCAGACCGATGACGCTGCCCTTGCCAAAATCCAACAAGCCGATCACGTCCTGGTACATCATGACCGGAAGCGTCTTGTACTGGCCGCCGACCATCAGGGGGACGCCATAATCGATGATGATCAAGGTAAAGACCGCAAAGAGGGTGGACAGCATGGGACGGCGCAGGAAGGGCGCCGTAATCGACGCGAACTGGTGGCGCCTTGAGATCCCCATAACGTCGGCCGCTTCGTAGGGGCTGCTGTCTTCATAACGCAGAATATCCGACAACATGAGAAAAGCTACCGGGAACGAATACATGACCGAACCGGCCACAATGCCCCAAAAACCGTAAATACTGCCCTTCAACCCAAACCAGCCGGTCACGAGACCGTTGGCTCCGAACAGCACCACCAGCCCCATTCCATGGGAAATCGAGGGAATCAGCATGGGCAAGGTGAAGAGCAGGGCAAATAAGCCCTTGAAACGGATCCTGCTGCGTTCCAGGAGCCAGGAGAGCAGCGTCGCAAGAAAGACCGCGATCAGTGTTGAGACGGCGGTGACCACCAGTGAATTCTTCAAGGCTGCAAGGAATGGACCTGACACCAGCAAACCCCGGATATCAACGGTCGTCATCCTGGCAAGCATGCGCAGGAGGGGTAAAAGGACCGAGACCGCGAAAAAGATCAGGAGCAGACCCTTGACAGCCGTCAATTTCCCACTTGTTTTCATTTGGCTTCCCTTGAGTAGCGGATCAATGAATCGATCTTAACCTGAATGTTGTGGATGACGAAAGCGCGGATGTAGTCGTTGGCCGGTTGGTCCATCAACTTGTGAGGGCTGTCAATCTGCTGAATCACACCTTCATGCATGACCATGATCCGGTCGCTCATGGCAAAGGCCTCCTCCTGGTCATGCGTGATGTAGATAATGGTGCTCCCGAATTCTTTTTGGAGGTCGAGAATTTCCGATCTGAGTGCCAGGCGGGTCTCCACATCCAGGGCGCTCATCGGCTCGTCGAGGAGGATGATGTCCGGGTTGACCGCCAGGGTTCGGGCCAGGGCCACGCGCTGTTGCTGGCCTCCTGACAATTGCCGGGGTTTCTTGGACAGATGGCCGCTAAGTCCGACCCGTTCGATCAGCTCCAGCGCCGTCGATCGCGCTTTTTTGCTCCCGCCACGCTTCTTCAGGGCATACTCCACATTTCCCAGAACGGTCATGTTTTCGAAGAGGGCATAATTTTGGAAGACCATGCCCATCCCCCGCTGCGCAGGCGGCAGCCCGGCAATATCAATCCCATCCTTGATGATCCTGCCGCTTTCCGCAGTCTCCAAGCCCAAAAGAATGCGAAGCAAGGTGGTTTTGCCGCAGCCTGAAGGACCGAGGATGGAGAGGAACTCCCCCTCCTCAACGGTAAAAGAGATGTTTTGTAACACCTCGTTGGTGCCGAATTGTTTGCTCAGCTTCTCGACGATCAGTTTATTTTTTCCCATCAGTGATCCCATTTTTCCAGGAGCCTGGCTTTCTCCGCGGGTGAATCGCCCGACATATCCGCATAAAGGATGTCCACCGGATAGTTTTCCAGGACAAAGTCACGCTCTTTAAAGATTTTTTCCGGGAAAAAAAGTTCCTTATCTTCAATGACCAGGCTGTCTTTGAAAAACTCGAATACTTCCTTCACCGCCGGCCTGGTCTCCTTGCCCTTAATCATGGCCATGCCGTAAAGGGAATAAGGTGAACCCTCCTCAAAGAAATAAAGCTCCAGATCAACCCCCCGATTGATTTCTGTCACTGTTTGGGCGGTCATGGCCAGACCGATGGCCGCTTCTCCCTGGACCAGCGCATTGACGGGGCCCGAGCCCGAAGAGGTGTACTGAAGGATGTTGGAGGTCAGGGCATCGAAATAAGCCAAGGCTTCTTCTTCCCCCCAGGCATTGACCAATGATTTCAAAAACATGTAGCCCGTTCCGGACGCCTTTGGATTTGGCATGGAGATCAGGCCCTTGTACTCGGGCTTGAGCAAATCCCGGTAGTTGTCGGGCACCGGCAGCTCCTTTTGCTCCAAAATCTCTCTGTTTATGGCGATGCAGCCGCCATTACGCAAGGTAGGCAGGTAATTGCCGCTATCCGGAACCAATTCAGCCAGGTAGGGGGAACTGTCATAAGCAGAAAGATCGGCAAAGAGCTTTTCCAGACTCCCCAGGTAACCATAGTCGAGTTCGAAGCTGATGTCACATTCCGTCTCCAGGCCCTCCGCCTCAAGCTTGGCCGCGTGAGTGCCCGTCGGCAGGTACTCAAGGACAACCTCGTAATGGGGGAATTCCTCTTTTAAGCGCTTTTGGAAATACTCAACCCGATACTCTTCACTGCTCAGATAAACGATCACCTTTTCATCCCCGCTCTTCCCACAGCCGACGGCCAGGAAAATAAGCAGAAATGCCAGTAATATGCCTCCAACCCTTTTCATAAGAAGACTCCCGTCTTTGTTCATATACGGCAGAGATGCCGGTTATTTGAACATTTATATCTACAATATACATCAATCTGTTGATTTCGTGTTCAATTAACGCTGGATTAATCTCTCGTTAATACATCCGAAAGAGGCTATCAAGCCAATAAAACGATCCCGGCACACTCTTCCATTCATGTGCTGACCGGTGTGCTTGTGTTAAGATGACTGTCAGGCTGGGGCTCCGGCCTTTATTTGTAAGGGACATGGTTCACTGAATGAACATCATCAATACCATTCTTGGTATACCGCTTGGCTACCTGATGTATCTTTGCTACCGGCTGACCGGCAATTACGGGATCGCCATTATCGCCTTCACCCTTCTCACCAAGTTGCTCATGCTGCCCCTGTCTTTAAGCGCCCAGAAAAACGCCCTGGTCATGGTCCGGATACAGCCGGCCCTGGACGACATCAAACGCCGCAACAAAGGTAACAACACCCTGATTGCCGAAGAACAAAAAGCACTCTACAGACAGTCAGGTTACAGCACCTTCAAAAGCCTGCTCCCCCTGCTGATCCAAATCCCGCTCATCCTTGGGCTGATCAATGTGATTTACCATCCGCTTAAACATTTACTCCACCTGGACGTGGGCGCGATCGACCTGCTGATCCGTCAGACCGCCGGCATCCTGGGGATCTCCCCCACTGAAATGGGTTCGGGAGGTCAGCTGAAAGTACTGGAGCTGGTACAGAGTCAAGCGCATCTTTTCGATGGCATCCGGGGTGTCCAGGCCATCCTTGGCATGGAGACCCATTTTTTGGGGATTAACCTGGCACAGGTACCCTCGATTAACTCCATCACCTTTCTTTTTCCTGTGCTGTCGGGTCTGAGCGCACTGGCACTCGCCGCTTACCAGAATAAATACTATGTCCTCCAAAGAAGCCAGGGGAAAGTGAGAAAGTGGTCCATGGCCATCTTTCTGGCCGCTTTTTCTTTCTTTTTTGCCTACATCCTGCCGACCGGCATTGGTCTGTACTGGATCGCGGGCAACCTGCTCTCTATCCCCGTGCTGACCGTCAGCAACATGATCTACAAACCTGATCAGGACAGCAGGACTTCAGAGGTAAAGTCTGTTCCTCTCACACCGCAAGAAAAAGCCCAGGCGCGACAGCTTGCCAGGGCCAGAAGGAATCGACAAAAGGTTGATAAGAAGCGCTTTGCCGCCAAGCGGGACAAGCAACTTGTTTTCTACTCCGAAGGCAGCGGATTTTACAAATATTTCGAGGGCTTCATTGACCATATCCTGGATCACTCGGACCTGGTCATTCACTATGTGACCAGTGATTTCCAGGACCATATTTTTCAGAACCGGCATCCCCGGATTGAGACCTACTACATCGGCCCCCTGGCCCTGATCCAGTTCATGATGCGAATGGACGCCGACATGGTTGTGATGACGACACCGGATCTGGAATCTTTTCACATTAAACGTTCCCTGGTTCGGAAGGATATCGAGTACGTCTACATCGATCACGGAATGGCAAGCTTCCATATGATGTACCGCAAGGGAGCCCTGGATCATTTTGACACCATTTTCTGTTATGGTCCCGCCAATATCCGCGAGGTCCGTGAGACGGAAAAGCTCTACGGTCTGCCTCCGAAAAGATTAGTCAAAACAGGTTACCCCCTGCTCGACTCCATGCTGGATCAGGTCAGCAGGCTCGGAGACATCGTCAATGATCCCAAAGTCATCTTAATCGCCCCTTCCTGGCAAAAGGATAATATCCTGGAATACTGTCTGGACGAGACCTTGGAGCCCTTGCTTGAGACCGGCTACCGTCTTGTGGTACGTCCCCATCCCGAATTTGTGAAGCGGTTCCCTGAAAAGGTCCGGGACATTCAGGCACGTTACGGTCACCTGCCACCGGACCGGCTTGAAATACAAACCGACTTTTCATCCAACCGGACCGTCTACACCGCCGACCTGGTTATTACAGACTGGTCATCCATCGCCCAGGAGTTTTCCTACGCCACCAAAAAACCTTCCCTTTTCATTAATACGCCTATGAAAGTCCTCAACCCCGAATATGAGAGAATCCCCCTGGTCCCTTTGGATATCTCCCTTCGAGATCAGATCGGCTTATCGGTTGACACCGACCAGCTGCACCGTCTGACCGGGCTTGTAGAAACCCTGATCAAGGAGAGCCATCACTATCAAGCGCACATCTCCAGATTGGTTTCTCAGATGATCTTTGACATTGGGGATGGCGCGCGAGGAGGCGGTGACTACATCATCGCGAGGCTCAAAGATGAAGAAGAGCAGGAAACGGTTCCTGATCCCCTGACCGACAAGCTTGAGACCGGGCGCCTGGAAGCGCTGGCAGATCAATTAAGGCAGCTCATGGGAGAAGAATCCTTGCAGGATCAGGGGCTCGACATTTTGTTGAATCAAAGGCCTGCTGACTTGAGCCCGCCCCCCGCTACCAACCGCGATTATTTGCGGGGTCTCATTCAATCCATTGAGGACCTGATTGCCACCCAGGAGAAAGGGGCTCAGTCATGACCCGCAAACCCGCCCCCTATCTTCTCTTCATGGCAGGACTTTTCTTCCTTCTGTCGAAACCGGTCCATGCCTACATCGATCCTGCAACCACTACCTACCTGATCCAGATCCTGTCCGCCCTGGTCATCACGCTCGGGGTGACCCTGGGTATTTTCTTTAACAGGATCCGATCCTTTTTCCTCAACCTCCGTGTCGTCTTGAACAAATTCTGGATCCGGATTACGGTGAGGGGAAAGAAAGGCCACGGCCGTCCCGCCCCGGCCGCCCGACAAACCGCCAAAGGCAGCGGGATGGTGAGCAAGAGTGACTTCCTCTGGTCGGATGACCGAAGGCACAAGAACCGGTTTCTTGCCGCTCTCTTTCCTTGCTTTTGCTTCTTTTCCACCTTCTTGGTATTCGGGATTTATGAACTCTACGCGGGCAACCTGGACGATTTCGCTTTCCCTGTTCAACGTCTGCTCCTACCTCTGATTCTCCTGGCCCTGGCGGCATCCCTCTTGACGGCACTCCTCTTCGCGTTGATTCGAGGTCGTGTTTTTGACGCCATCCTCTCCCTTTTACTCGGCGTCTGTCTGGCAGTTTTCATCCAGGCCATGCTACTCAACAGTTCCCTGGGCCGATTGACCGGAGACACCATCGCCTGGGAGACACTTTCAGGCTCCATGGCAGTCAACAGCCTGCTGTGGCTGTTGATTCTGCTGATCCCCTTCCTGCTCCGTCTGCTGAGCAGGAAGACCTGGTGGCACGCTGTCCATCTCCTTCCCCTGATCCTGGTCCTTTCCCAGCTGATCTCCTCTCTTTCCCTCTACGTGGGGGATCCACGTCTGAAAAAAGGTTTTTCCAGCCGCTATCTGTCAAACCAGGGACTTTATGAGGTCGCGGATGGACACAACATCATAGTGATTATCCTCGATCGGCTGGATAACCGCTTCATCGAGTCCGTGATCCGGGATCAACCGGATTATTTTGACCGCCTGGATGGCTTTACCCGATTCACCAACAACCTTTCTTCCTATAGTCAGACCTTTCCTTCCATCACCCACATGCTGACTGGTATCCCCTATGATTTTCAGGAAGGCTACACATCTTACCTGGAGAGAGCCTGGGCAGAAGGAAGGTTCATCCCTGACTTAAAAGAAGCGGGTTTCTCAAGCCACCTCTACCTGACTCCAAGCCAGGCTTACCTTGATCCGCAAGCGCTCTCAGAGCACGCGGACAATTTGACAGAAGGAAGTCTTGAACTGGAGGTCAAACCCGCCATCCAAAATTTCATCCGCCTGAGCGCCTACCGATACGCTCCCCTGGCCCTCAAGCCCTTCTATTGGACGACAACGGATGAATTCACCGGCCTTATTCAAGCCAAATTCGAACCCGCCCCCTACAGCCTGGATGACCTGAGCTATTACAACGGGCTTCTCAATCATGGATTGGAGGTCACCGGGGAAGGAGGGAATTTCATTTTCCTGCACCTGAACGGTCCCCATCCCCCCTTCATCATGAACGAAAAGGCGGAACCGGTTGAAGAGGGCCAGTCTTCCTATCTGCTTCAAACCAAAGGGAGTTTTCACATCATTTATGAATATCTGGATCAGTTGAAAGCCATGGGACAATATGAAGGCGCCACCATCATCATCACCGGTGACCACGGTGCCAGGAGCAGTGATGTCCGTCCTCCTGACGGAGCCATCGTGACCGGCCTTTTTGTAAAACCCGCCGGCAAAGCCGGGACACCCCTTGAATCCAATTCCGCCCCGGTCAGTTCCGAGCATTTTAGCGCCACCGTCTACCAGGCGGCAGGCCTCGATGCGCATGTCGACGGACCGGCTTATTTCGATATAGGGGATCATGACTATGTCCCCCGATATCTCCACCACAGACTCTACGCCTCAGAAGGAAATCCGGCCAGGCTATTGACCTTTTTGATTTTGGGTGACGCCAATCTTTTTGATAACTGGACTCTGGTGGCTGAGGAGATTCTCGATTAAAAAGATCTAATCAATCCGCTTCACCCGGTTTGCGGAAACGATCAAAAAAGTCCTGAGATAACAGGGGGTTGGCAGCTACACCTGAAACCATCTCTTTGTAACGGGCTGTAATGGCTTCTGCCAGGGGCAGGCCGGGGTAGATCGCGTATTCATGGAAAAAAGCGTTCAGGTCAGCCTTGCTGTCATAAATTTCACCGGCGATATCCGAGATGAAATAGCGGCTGTTGGGTAAGGCAATCCCTGATATCAAGGGGACCCGGCTCCAGATCATTCTCCACGGACCAAGAGGAATACCCGGCAAGGGAAGGATTCTGCGCCCGCTTCTGCGTTCACTCTCGCGAACGAAACTGACGTCTTCCAAAATCATGCAGAGATCAGCCAGCGCTTTCGAGACCGATGACCGGGGGTAGGCGTACTGGAGCGTCAACCAGCCGCACAAATAAAGGTAGTGACAGGCTCTCAGGCGGATCAGATTCTGCACCTGGTCTGTTTCTTCCCGGCGCTTCAAGGTTGACAGTGAGGTAAAGAGCAAGCTGAGATCCCTGTAGCTGAGGCTGTCCGCAAATCGTTTCAACATCTCCATGGTTCGGATTTGCTTGAGCTGGTTGAGCAGCCAGGAAGAATCGGATGGCAACTGACTCTCGATCAGTTCAACCGGAAGCGGGTGCAACTCGCGACAGCCTGCGACCGCCTCGCGGAAAGACTTGTACTTCAAATCTTTCCTTCGCTTCTGTATTTCGGCGGCGTCCATATGCCTGGATCGTGCCGACCGCAGGAGCGCACCTGCGACAGGAGCTGCAACCCTGACAGGCTCCAACTTGTCCGGCCCAAGAACCTGTCGTTGATAGGAAGCGGCGGCTTCCTTCTTTTCAGCTTTCTCCTGTGTTTCGGGACTGATGTCCGGCAAGCGCAACCTGGCCGGACGAATGTCGCGTTCAGTCATCCGTTTAGGCTTTCGTATGGCCGTTTGGCCGTCTTGCGCTTCATTTTTTTTCATGGCTTTAATTCGGGCACTCTTACTGTCCCAAGCCTCCCCTGATAGCAGAAGGCAGGGCATCGACCGCGTCCCGGATCTCGGCTGTCGTAAAGGTCAGGCGTTCGACGACCTCTGCCAGACTGACATCGAACTCTTCCAGGGTCTTGGTGACGAAACCGCCCGACTCCTTGGTGAAATGGATGGTATTGTCGGTAATTTTTCGGCCCAGATCCTCAAGGGTAGCCAGCTGTTCATCCAATCGCTCGAGCAGAATGGCCGCGTTCTTGTTTTGAGAGGCCGACATTTTAACAGACGACTCAATCGATTTCGCGCTCTCGACGATCCCCTCGCCCAACCGGTCCGAGAGCGATCGCAACTGGTCGGTCAGCCGATCGATGTGTGAGGCCAGATTGACTTCTTCGCCTGCGTAAAGAGAGGTCATCTTTTCGGTGCTGGCTCCCAAAATTTCCAGATTGTCACTGATGGCCGCCATCTCATCGGCAATGTCATTCTTGGCCAGTGCCATCAGGCGAAGCGTTTCCTGAACGTCGCGCGACACTTCCTGACTTTCCTCCCTGGATCGTTCCATGGTCGCGGCAGATTCCTCCATCATGTTGGCGCTCTGTTCGGCCACCAGATAAAGAGTCTGAAGCTTATCAGGCAGTGGCGACAGGTGACTTGCCAGGGCTTGAGCGACAGCACCGGAAAAAGAATCCGCCAGGTCGGCCATGCCTTTTTCCTGTTTTTCAGCCAATGATTCCGCCAGCGTCGTCAGCGCGTAATTCGCCTGGTTGAGCGGAGGCGCTACTTCTTTGCTCATAATGTCGCGAACGCTCTGGTTGATTCCCTCGGCAAACTCTCCCTTGGCCAGTTCTTCCGCCAAATCCGAAAATTGGTTCACTTCGCTGCGAAGTTTTTCTCCATAGGCAACCATCTCACTGACCAGCAAGGCAACTCCGGTCCGGTCACTGAAAACCGGAAAAGAGGCCGAAAGAGCCATGATAACCCGGTCCTTGTCCCGCTCAACCCCATTTGCCGTACGCATGGCATGCCAGACGATAAAGGCCGAACAGACAAGTGACAGCAGGAATGCTGACAGTGCCAGAGGAACAATCCTCGCTGTCAGTCCCGTGAACAGCGAGATAAGCAGTGCCAGCACCAACCAAACCGCTCCCAGGGCAAAGGAGGTCAAGGCGAAGAGCCTGCCCCCGCTGATAAGGGATGTCGTTTGAAACAAACCGTCAGCGTCCATGACGGCCGCTGAATCGGGCAGCAATCTGCCTTCGAAATTGCTTTGGCTGATCTCAGCCATCCGCTCTCCAAACAGCACCAGCTGACGATGCTCAGACGAAGAGAACACCTCTACAATCGCCTGGGCGGGCAATTCTTTCCCCCGCTTGATCCGGCCCAACAGCATAGCGGCTTCATCCGCCAAAGCAGTTTCAGAACGGGCCAGACGCCGGTTTCTCAGCAAGCCGGCCACCAGAAGCGCCAGCATGGCGGTCGCCACGACAGCGGTCACGGCGACCGCCAGTGTAAAGATCAATTGAATATCCATAAAAACCTCTGTTTCTCGCTCAATCCTCACGCGCCAGCGCGAGCTCGATCAATCTGGACAATAAAGCGGCATCGGTGTAGCCTGCCTCGCGAAATAGCCTCGGATACATGCTGATGTTGACAAAACCCGGAATGGTGTTGATCTCATTCAGTAAAATCCGCCCGTCATCTGTAAGGAAGAAATCAATCCTGGCCATCCCGTAACAATCCGTCGCCCGCCAGGCTTCCGTAGCGAGTCTTCGCAACTCCTCTTCGATCTCCTGATCAATCTTGGCTGGTACAATCAACTGAGTCCTTGACGCTGCCTCATATTTGGAATCGTAATCATAAAAGTCGCGGTCGGGAACAATTTCACCGATAGGAGAAAGCTCCGGATCACCATAACCGCCAAGGGCCGCGATCTCCAGTTCCCTGCCTTGCACTCCCTCCTCCACCAGCACCTTGCGGTCAAAGCTGAAGGCGTGATCCAAGGCTTCGGGCAGTTCCTGTCTTGAAAGCACCCGTCTGATACCCAGTGAAGACCCTCCCCTCGCGGGTTTGACAAAAAGTGGAAAACGCAGCCCTTCAATCACCTGATCGACTTGCCTGCCGTTCTGCCAGCCGTTCCGGTCCAACGACCGCCATGGGGTCTGAGGGATCCGGTTCTGGTCGAAAATCGTATTGGCAAAACACTTGTCCATGGCAAGCGCGCTGGCCGCCATGCCCGAACCTACAAAAGGGATCCCCGCCATTTCGAGCATGCCTTGGATCGTTCCGTCTTCTCCATTAGGCCCGTGCAGGACGGGGAAGACACAATCTGCGGGGTAACTGGTTGTTTTTCCCTGTCGGTTGACAAAAAGAAAATGTTTGCCCGTATCAGGAATCAGGTAGGCAGGGCTTGAAGGCCCTTCAAGCAGCCATTCCCCTTTTCGCATTGCCTCTGTTGACCCGCCATAGGCGTACCAGTGACCTTCACGAGTGATGCCGACGGGAAGTACCCGCCAGGCATCCGACTGGTGGAGAGTGTCGATGATGAAAGCTGCTGAAGAGAGAGATACGTCATGTTCCCCCGACTTACCGCCGAACAGAACGATTACATTCATTTTAGATTCCATTGGAATCTCCCAGACTCTTTTTATTTCGTGTAATGTTGACCAGAATATCGGTCAGGTGGTTCTCAAGATTTGTCATCATTTCGTGGGCATATTGTATCGCCGCGGCGCGGATGTCCGCCCCCTGCCGGGTCGCTTCATCGATCAGGGCCGAGGCGTTGTTCATAGCCTGTTGCGTGACCTCATGCTCATCGATCATCCGGGCCATCTGTGCCTCGGCGTCCCGCATGATGGTGTCTGCTTCCCGCCTGGCCTGATTGATCAGTTGTCTGTTCTGCTGCAAGACCCACTTGGCCCGGTCCAGTTCCTCGGGCAGACCTTCACGGATCATACGCACCAGAAAAAGCACCTCTTCCCGCTCAACCATGCATTTGTCAGAAAAGGGGACACTTTTTGCCTCAAGCAGATCGGTCTCAAGCCGGTCCAGCAAAGTCGCGACATTCCGGTCGTCACGCGGGCGTGGGGAGCGCCGTGTTTCTTCCCGGTCCCTGTCACCCATCCGTCTGTCGGGGTAATCATTCATGTGTCCTACCTCCCTGCGGACTCATGTCCGCTTCATCACCGCTTGTCTTGCCATAGATGTCAACAATATCAGATTTAATGGCCGGAGGGACCAGATCTTCGACTTCGGCTCCCAGGCGCAGGAGCTCACGGACCAATGACGAAGATACATGACGCATCCCGGGAAGCGCCGGGAGAAACAAGGTGTCGATCCCTTTCCCCATGAGTCGGTTGATCTGTGCCATGGCTTCTTCCTCTTCATACTGGGACAGGTTGCGGATTCCCCTGACAATCGTGCCGATCCCGTGTTGGAGGCAAAAATCAACCAGCAAGCCGTCCGCCGCTATCACCTTGACCTGATCCTTACTGTCCAGACTTTTGCGGATCAGGTTGACGCGACGTGCGCGATCGGCTACAGGCACCTTGTTGGAGTTGTCGAAGACTGCGATGTAGAGTTCATCGCAGATCAAAAGAGTCCGCTTGGCCACATCAAGATGGCCCGCGGTGAAAGGATCGAAAGTTCCCGGGAAAACGATTCTTTTTTTATCCGTCCGTATATGAGAGTCCATCACCCGTTCATCCTGCCGTTAAAGCTCGTCAAAGGCTGACTCATCAGGCCTAAACTGGTAAAAGGATAGCACGCCCGTGCCGTACTGACAACTGCGCAGCCGTGACAGAACGGGGTCAAAGAGGTGTTCAGGCAACTCTTCTGCCCTGGTCTCGATCACCACCAGACCCTCAGGCGCGAGCAAAGGATAAAGAAGAGCTGAAGCTTTTTCCATGTAGTCCACGGCCCGCGTCCATGGTGGATCAAGGTAGATGAGATCAAAAGCGTCCTGTCCCCCCGCCAGTCCACGGAGGCGGTGCCGGTAATCTCCCGCCAGGACTACTGCCCTGTCGCCCAGTCCGGTCCGTCTGATGTTTTCGTCAAGAACCGCCAGGGCCCGGCGATCCGACTCAATCATGACAACTTGACGTGCGCCGCGCGAGAGTGCTTCGAGCCCGATCTGGCCTGACCCCGAGAAAACATCGAGTACCCTGGATCCTTCAACACGATCCGCCAGAATGGAAAAAAGCGCTTCTTTGGTTCTGCCCGGTGTCGGACGGCAAAAATCACCTGCCGGCATCAGCAGCTTGACGCCCTTGGCTTGTCCGGTAATGATTCGAGGCATGGTCAATTCTCCTAGAGGCCCGGCCGGGAGAGGCGCTCACCGTACCGGGCGTGGAAAGCTTTCATGATGACCTGATTTTCTGGCATTTCAAGCCCCGGATCCAAAGCGAAAAGCTGATCACAAGCCCCGGCGACTTCACGGAGAAGTTCGCTGTCTTCATAGAGATTGGCCACTTTGAAATCGGGTAAACCGTGTTGCTGAACGCCAAACATATCGCCGGGTCCCCGCAGAACCAGATCCTTATCGGCGATGGCGAAACCACTTTGATTGCGGCACAGGACCCGAAGTCGTTCCCGGACCTTGGCATCCTCACTGTCACTGACCAATACACAATAGGATTGGCGGGATGATCTGCCCACCCGGCCGCGCAGCTGATGAAGCTGGGAGAGGCCAAAACGTTCAGCGTTTTCGACGACCAGCAAGGTCGCGTCCGGTTGATCGATGCCCACTTCGATGACCGTGGTGGATACCAGGATGTCGATCTCTCCCCTGCTGAAGGCATCCATGACAGCCTGTTTGTCCCTCGCCTTCAATCTCCCGTGCATAAGCGCGACGCTGCTGTCGGGAAAGGCTTCTTGTGATAGACGTTCAAAAACCGCCTGGGCCGAGTTGAGCGACACGGATTCTGAGTCCTCAACCAGAGGACAGACCACATATGTCTTGGAGCCCGCCTCGATTTGTCCGGCAATCATGCGGTCGATCCGGGCCCGGTCCCTGCTGGTCGCTGTGTAGGTCTTGACAGGCAACCTGCCCTCGGGCATATCCCTTATCTCCGAGATATCCAGGTCCCCGTACAAAATCATGGCCAGCGTCCTCGGAATGGGCGTTGCCGACATGACCAGAACGTGGGGGATCCTGTCCCCGCTCCCCGTCAGGGAAACACGTTGCCTGACACCAAAACGGTGCTGTTCATCCGTCACGCAGCAACCCAGATTGGCGAAGATCACGTCCTCCTCCAAGACCGCGTGGGTACCGATCAGAATATCAATGGCGCCCTCTTGAAGCTTGCCAATCAGTTTACGCTTTTCAGCCGCCCGCGTGGCGCCGGTCAAAAGAGCGATCTCCAGTCCCGTCTCCTCAAGAATCTTCGAGACAGTCTCCATGTGCTGGCCGGCCAGAATGGTCGTCGGCGCCATCATAACAGCCTGGTAGCCTTCCTTGCAGGCCGCGGCCATTGCCATGGCCGCCACCACGGTTTTGCCCGAACCGACATCTCCCTGGATCAGCCGGTTGGCTGGCTCGTCTTTGCGAAAGTCGTCGAAAATCGCCTCAAGCGCGGACTCCTGGGAGGGAGTCAACTTAAAGGGCAGCGCATCCAGCTGCCTGGAAATCCAGTCCCGGGTATCCCGCCGGATGGTCATGACCGGCCCTCTTTGCCCCCGCCTGCCGGATCTCAGCGCGCGCAAGCCCGCCATGACCAGGAAGAGCTCCTCGAATGCCAAGCGTTTTCGGGCAAGCTCAAGATCGCGCAAGGTTGTGGGATAGTGGATCCGGCGAACCGCGAAATCAGCGGTCGTCAGTTTGGCCTCCGAACGGATGCTTTGAGGCAAGGTCTCTTCAATGAATGAGGATGGGTGGTCGAGCGCCGCCTTCACCGCCTTCCTGACGGTCGTCTGGTAGAGCCCAGCGGTCAAGGGATAGACCGGCAAGAACTCCGGCTGGAAGGCGTCATCATCCAAGGATCTGAAATCAGGATTGACCACACTGATTCTTCGTCCACTCTCCTCAACCTTGCCCCGGAAGAGAAATTGACTTCCACGGGTCAGCTGCCCGGCAATCCAGGGTTGATTGAACCAGACCGCCTGAATGGAAGCACCTTGGTCTGCCAGCCTGGCGCGCAGGTAAGTCAGCCTGCCGCGCCTGGAACTGGAAGGCATGTTGTCAACCGAAGCCACAAAGGTGGCCACCATCCCCGCCTGTAATTCAGAAAGCGGAGTCCGGTCCTGCCAATTTTCATAAGTTCTCGGAACCAGCCACAAGAGGTCTTCCAGTGTGTCGACCCCCAATTTGGCGAACAGCTTCTGCCTTTTGTCGGAGATGCCGGGCAGGGTCGGGATCGAATTCTCCAGCCAGGTCTTGCTGGGCTTATCAGACACAGCCGCTCTCCGTTTGATCGGCCTCGTCCACAGCCATGCCGTAGCGGCACAGGTGGCGGACCGGGCAATCGAAGCAAAGCCGGCACCGGGCCCGGCACAGCTGACGGCCGTGCGCCACCATCAAATGCCCCCAGGGCGTCCAGGAATCCAGTGGGACCACTTTCGACAGATCCCGTTCAATCCGGACGGGATTATCGCTATCGGTAAAACCCAGCAGACGACTGATCCTTGCGCAATGGGTATCGACCACGATGGCCTGTGCGCCAAAGGCATCTCCCATGAGCAAGTTGGCAATCTTGCGGCCGACCCCCGGTAATCGCATCAGCTCTTCCGCCGTGGACGGTACCTGGCCATGGTGGGACTCGATCAGAGCTGCCGCTGTCCCCCGAAGCGCCTTGGCCTTGGAGCGAAAAAGCCCACAGCTTCGAATCAGCACCTCAATCTCATCCTGGGGCGCCCTGGCCATGCTTGGGGGATCGGGGAAATGATCGAACAAAGCAGGCGTAATTTTATTGACCCGTTCGTCTGTACATTGTGAGGCCAGAATCGCGCCGACCAACAACTCCCACGGAGATTGATGCGTCAAGGTGCAGGTGGCCTGTGGATAGTAGTCCGACAGGATTTCAACGACCTGTCGGGCGCGTTCGGCTGGCTTCATCGTCATGGCGTTTCCTCGAGCAGGTAGCAGGTCTTGACCAGGGTCCTGTCGTCCAGGGGTCTGTAGACCATCATCTCAACCAGAGCCCCTACCGCCTGACCATCAAGGAAGGTCATCAGATCCCGGACTGTTTCCATGGCCTGACCATTGACGCTGAGCAGGATATCTCCCGCGTTCAAACCCGCTGTATAGGCGGCGCTTTCGGCCTTGACCAGATTAATATAAAGCCCGACCGGGTAGCCGAACATCTTGCGCAGGCTTTCCGCGTCCTGGTCGTCCAGGACGGTAATTCCCAAGGCTGCCTTGCCGACGGGCAGGGGTTCAGGCTCCGCCATGATCCGGCTGATGACGTCCGAGACGATTTGTGAGGGAACCGCGTAACCCACATGCTGCGCGTAGATCCGCTTCAGGTAACCACTGGCGATGGCCACAACCTGACCCTCCTCATTGATGAGAGGACTGCCGGCGTATACCGTCAGGGTCGGAATGCTCGTCTCGATAAGCCCGATAGGTGAACCATCCTCTTCAAATGATGGCCGATAGATCGACGTAATGTAGCCGACAGACAGCCCGCCCTCCGCGACCAGCACAGGGGGGTAGCCGACGCAATAAACCCTGGTGCCGATGGACAGATCCGGCTCTTTCGGAAGTGTCTGCGCCTGGAAAACCGCATCGCCAGGTTCTTTCATTTTCAATACCGCGAGATCGACGGTCGACTGGTAGCCCACAAGCGAAGCCTCAAATGAATCTTCAAAACCACGGACATACAGGCGTATGGATGCGCCCTCCATCAGGTTACCCCTGAAATCAAGCGCCCGTTCAAATAAACTGTAAGTCGTGACGACCAGACCTGACTCATCAACAATCAGACCCGAGAAGAATTCTTCCCGCTGTGAATAGAGTGAAGAAGCAGGGATGGAAACATGGACGGAAACAACCGAGGGCGCAACGTCGGCAAACAATACCGGCAGGCCCGGTCCGTCTTCAACGGGATCTTCTGTTCCCGGCTCGTCCTTGCCTTCGGGATCCGTCGGATCAGTTTCTGCAGTCATGGTCGTCCTGCTGCTTGTGGTGGTAGTCCTGGTGCTGGTGCTGGTCCGCGCAGTCGTTGGCGTTTCTGTAGGAGTAGTGACGGGATCTGTCACAGGAGGCTTCTTCCCCGGGCATGAAAGAGGGATCAACAGAGCCGCCAGCAAAAAGACGGCGATCAGGATAAATAAGCCGGTTCGATCTTTTTTCACCATTGGCCTCCTTCAATGCTTCGCTTTAAGCAGTTTATCGGCCACATGTAGCCATATTATGAACATGTGTTCAGGCAGACTGTCTTTATGGCCTGGCGACAGTGAATGTGATCCTGGCCCCGCCAAGATCAGCGGATTTGCCGGCCTCAATGTGCTGGCTGTGTCTTTGGACCAGAGCGCGAGCAATGTACAGGCCAAGACCCGATCCTTCTCCGTGCCGGGATTTATCGGCCTTGTAGAAACGATCGAAGATCCGCGGAAGATCTTCAGGAGGGATCCCAGGGCCGTTGTCTTCGATCGACACACGGATCGAACGGTCACCGATATAGGTACTGATGATGATGATGCCGTGTTTTGGTGTAAAGCGGACCGCGTTGGTCAATAGATTATTCAGGACCCGGGTCAGCTGACCGACGTCGCCCACCGCGCGGACAGGTTCTTCAAAACGGTGATCCAAAACTGTTTCGATTTCAAGCTGTTTTTCTGCAAGCAGAGGTTCAAACGACTGCTTCACCTGCCGGATCAGAGCATACAGGTCGAAGACCTCCTGCCTCAGGACTGTCTGCCCCTCCTGTCCCGTCTGATCGAACAAGGTGTTGATCAGACCTTCCAGACGATTTGCCTCCACCTTGATAATGTCAAGATAGTAGTCGAATTTTTCCTCAGGAATGGTACCGTCGCGCATGCCCTCAATGAAGCCGCCTATCGAGGTTACGGGTGTGCGCAAATCATGTGAGACGTTGCTGAGAAATTCGGAATGCTGTAATTCCCGTTCCTCAAATTGCGCAATCAACATGTTGAAAGTTCTCACCAATCTGGTCAGGTCATCTTCGCGGCTGGCGGGAATCAACTCGTCCCTTTTAGCTTTGGCGCCCATCTCGACCCGGGCGGAAAGATCACCGCTGTACACAGAGTTCGCGGTTCTGGCCAACTCGGCAATGGGCCGGGTGATGTTGCGCGACAACCAAATGATGATGGCAAGCGACAGCAGGAATGCGGCCGTGAAGGAGATAGGAACGTTATGTTCCATAAGGAAAGCGCTGAAGTTTTCTGAGTGGTGACGCTTGAGCAGCACAATCTCTCCGGTGTAGAGATCTCCGTGACGACCGATCGGTGCGCTGGCGACCAACCATTCAGATGCTTCCGGGAGAAGCGACGAAAAACCGGTCCTGTCCCCTACTTCGCAGTAGACTGCCTGAATTGAGTTGCGGGCTTCCGCGGGCAGGATCGGGTCCCCCCTGCCGTCGTCCCCGGTTCGCTCAAGCAGGACGATGGTGTCCGCAGGAATTCCTGTATGGTAAATAATCTCTCCATTGACATTGACAACCCAGACAAAGGCGGTGGTTGAGCGGGCAGCAAAAGAGATATGGCCCGTGATATCCGCGCTGGTAAAGGTAATGTGAGCCGCGTCCATTCTGTTTTCAGTCAGGGTCGCCAGCTCAGCCGCGTTTCGCTTCAGCTCCTCCTGGCGTTGCTGCCAGGAGGAAT
>LSQX01257862.1_pt1 | contig 21292 bp, 24 predicted proteins | sample 654561 | NCBI WGS metagenome assembly LSQX01 (sample SAMN04489861, study PRJNA283612) | anaerobic digester metagenome | isolation source: 4 biogas reactors fed with cattle manure at either 37C or 55C with and... | place: Denmark: Kongens Lyngby | collected 2014 | reverse complement strand
CGGCAGCGTCGGATGTGTATAAGAGGCAGGTTTTAAACCGCTATCAAAAAAATCGCCTGTCATGCCGGATGTTGATCTTTCCAAAATTCATTCTTCACCACACACTCTGGGCTTAATCCTCTCATACTATGTGAACTATGGCATGAGTTCAAGAATGGTTGCATCTATCATGCGGGATATCCATGGAGTGAATATCTCCCACCAAACAGTGATCAACTATGGCAACTCAGCTGCAATGATTCTTAAACCTTTTGTGGATAACTATGATTATCCCTTGACCAGCTCAATTTGCGGGGATGAAACATACATCAAAGTTAATGGTAAGTGGCATTACGTCTTCTTTATCTTTGATGCTATTAAGAAAATTATCACCTCTCACCATGTTTCTCCCACCAGGGATACCATCGCCGCTATCAAGGCTATTGACGACACGCTCTCCAAATACAAGGAGATTCCAGAGGATCTGAATCTGGTCTTTGATGGGAATCCCATCTACCTACTGGCTCAACATTTCTTTGCAAGTCATGGCATTCACTTCGATGTTACACAGGTCATTGGATTAACCAACGATGATCCGGTTTCTGCGGAATACAGACCCCTTAAGCAAGTCATTGAAAGACTTAACCGAACCCTTAAGACTTACTACAAGTCAACCAATGGATTTGCTGCCTTTGCAAACTGCCAGAATTATCTGACTCTGTTTACTACCTGGCATAATTTCTTAAGACCGCATAAAGCATTGGGCTACAGAGTTCCGGTCAATATCCCGGGAGTCACCAATCTCCCTAACATGCCTGCCAGGTGGCTAGAATTACTTGATATGGCCCAGTACTACATTTTAGAGCATCAGGCGGCATAATGAAATATCAACGCCAAACGCATGATATGCCATTAAGGCTTGTTTCTCATGCAGTAAATGAGAATTAGACCACTTCTTTTAGCGTCTTTATCACTTTAAGCAAATAAAGATTTGCCTTTTTCTCCACTTTATTCTGCTGTCAAGGTACAGATTACCAATTCGTTACACTTTTGTAATCTCAAATCGCTGTTTTCATAACTTTTTTGACACTACGCGATGAATTGAAAGAATAATTCAGTTGTTGCAAGACTTTTCCATAAGCCATTTTTTGTAGGCATCGACAGGAATCAGGATTCTGGTGCCGATGCGCAGGATAGGAAAACCAGGTGTTTTCACCAGTTCATATGCTTTGGGCAGGCTAATACCCATTTGAGCGGATAGTTCCTGAACGCTCATAGTTGATCTTTCCATAAACTCGCTTCTCCTTTCTGCGGTAATAAACTGAGCAAACAAGAACCACCGGCCGGTATAGTACCGAACGGTGGCTTGCGCAGAGATTATTTGAGGGCGATTTCTGCCTTGCCCTTGGTGCGAATCTGCTGCACGGCATTGTAAGCGGTCAGATCCTTGGCTCCGCAGTAGTTGCGCTTATCCAAGCGCTCCTCTTGTGCTTTCAGCTTGCGGTTAGCTCTTTGCTTAATTCTGTTCTTCATGTAAGGCTCCTCCTTTCCAGATGGGTAGACTTCCCCTATGGTACCAACCTGGTGGGTCGGTGCGGGCAACAACCTTTTTTGAAAGTCGACATCCGTCTTGAGAAAGTATTTTATTGTTTGCTCTTGTTTTCGTCGTAATTATATCGTATAATGTCACCGATGTATAATTTCTAACGGTGACTCTAATGGTGACACAGGAGGTATCTTATGCCTTACGATGCATACGGCAACTATGTGCAGTCAAAAGCAAACAAAACAACAGATGTCTTGGGATACGATGCCATTGGCGGCGTGGGACAGCTGATCTACCACTTGGTTCGGTTCAAGGAATATGAATTGGACTATACATCGTCCGATGTGCTGATTGCCCGGCCTTATTGCCAGAAAGGGTATGAGCCGGAGTTGTATACAACCGATTCCCCCACAGGTGCAGAACTGACTGCCAGCATTTATAATTTGGCTAAAAAAATAGACGACCCCTCCGAAGAGAGGCCGTACACGGATTTGATTATTGAATGGTGCAAAAAATATGGTCATCCCTATGCCATTGATTCCATTCATGCTTATATGATGGAACCTCAGTACAAGCTGGAGGAGGACGGCTACTTTATTGAAAAGGATGCCACTTTCAGTATCGATGATTTTATGCGGGATCTGGAATGGTTTTACCAAGCAATGCGTATGCACTTTGCATTTGAGCAGATATACCGGGGTGATGATGAGTCGGCACTTGCACTACATGAAGATGGTAGGTACTTTTCTGGATTACCGTTCTTTGAGCAGTACCGACGCGACCCTGAGGCAGATGATCCTGAACTGTATTACCTCTCAGCAGAGGGGGATTTTCTGAAAATGATGCAGATGGATTCTGAAGCAGCGTTGGATTTGGAATATTCTGATGGTTTTGCCAGATCGCCCATTGACTATTACGAAGAAGTACAAAGCAAACTATTAGATATGATACCGGACTTTCGTGTGCGATTAAAAATAAATCCCAAAACCCGGAAAGTGGTATTTGCTGCGGATGTGCACTCCGTGTTCGACATCTGCTGGTATACCTTGGCCCGGAAATTGTCAGAGGATGTTGCTCCGGAGGATAAAGGCACATCTGCAGACCACAAGGAAAAAACAGAGGGTGTAATAATGTCTTGTCCTTTCTGCGGTGAGGCATTTGTACGAAGAAGCAACCGCTCTGTTATCTGCGGGAAACCAGAGTGCCACAATGCCCGAAAAGCCATGAATAAGCGGAACAGCCGAAGAAAAGCAAAAAACAATGCGCAGCAGAATAAATAAGCATCCGATTAATCCCAACCCCGCACGATTTGACTACCGTGCGGGGTTGCTGCTTGCTTGAATATATTTTCGCACACAATTATTTGTTTTGTGTGTGCGAATTTTAGTTGATTTTTTGTCGGCTCATGGATATAATAAAATAAGGACACATAAAAGCATAAGTGTGAGCGAATTTTATGACGAAAGTAGGTGATTGCGTGGATATTCGTGCAACCGCAAAGGATGTAATCAAGAGCAAGGGAGGCATTGCAAAATCCGCTGATTTTGTAGCGGCAGGAATCCGTGCAGTCGATGTTGTGGGTCTGTGCAATGCCGGGTATCTGGATCGCGTGCGGCATGGCTGGTATCAGCTGGCAAACAGGAATGAAGCAACTGAGGAACAAATGCTTGCAACGCTGATCCCACAAGGCATCGTATGCGTCGAATCTGCGCTGTTCTACTATGGGTACAGCGATTTTGCTCCACGCAAGTGGTCTATTGCTGTTCCCCGGACTGTATCCAGGGCAAAACTGGATGTGGATGGCCTTCCTGTGCAAACCTATTTTGTCCTGCAGGACCTGTACGAACTGGGCAAAACCACCGGTGATTTCCACGGCGTTACGCTTCCTGTCTATGACAGAGAACGCACAATTTGTGATTGTTTCAAATATCGCTCCCGGCTGGATACGGAACTGTTTTCAAAGGCGCTGAATGCCTATGCAAACGACCCAAATAAGAATCTGAGCAATCTATCCGTATACGCAAAAAAGCTGCGTGTTTATAAAAAAGTAATTGAACTGATGGAGGTGCTTCTCAATGGCTGATATGGCAGCATCCGTACTGGCAAGACTAAAGAACAAAGCGGCTGCAAGCGGAAGAAGCCACCAGCTGTGCCTGCAGCTATTCTGTCAGGAAGAATTTCTGCGCCGTTTGGCAAAATCCAAATATGCCGAAAATTTCGTTCTGAAGGGCGGCTTATTCGTATATGCGGTCACGGACTTCGACAGTCGGGTGACCGTAGATGTGGACTTCTTGCTTCGCAAAGTTCCCAACACTCCGGAAAAAGTTAAGGCTGTCCTGGAGGAAATTATTGCGGTCCCATCCGAAAATGATTTCGTGACCTTTGAGATCAAGAGTGTTGAGCCGATTTCTGTCACCAAAAAATATGCTGGCGTAGGCGCAACGGTGGTTGCAAGAATCAAGAATACCCGGACACCCTTCGGTATCGATTTCGGCATCGGCGATGTCATCGTTCCAAAACAGGAGAAACGGAAAATCCCCACACAGCTGGAGGGGTTCGATGCTCCTGTGGTCAATACATATTCTCTGGAAACCACCATTGCGGAAAAGCTGGACGCAATCCTGAATCTGATGGAATTCTCCAGTCGGATGAAGGATTATTACGATATTTATTATCTGGCCAATAAGTTCGATTTTGATGGATCGGTGCTGACGGAGGCCTTGAGAAAGACCTTTGCAAACCGCAACCACGCCTTTACAGTCGCGCAGTTCGAACAGATCATAGCTTTTGACGGTGATGATGCCATGCAGAAGAAGTGGCGGGCGTTCTGCCGTAAAACGGATATCAAAACTGACGACTACGGTGCTGTTCTGCAAACAATCAAGGATTTTCTTGCAAAACCCTTTGCTGCAGCTGTTGGTGGCGGTGCTTTTGATGAAAAGTGGTATGCTTCTGCAGGAAATTGGGATTCAAATAAATAAGAAATATGTCCGTTTTATCGAACACCTACAATTGTATAAAATCAAAAATGATAGAAGAGGTGGCGCCTATGCCGAGGTTTTTGGATTTGTTCGCCGGTGCCGGTGGACTGTCTGAGGGCTTTATCCAGGCAGGATATACGCCGGTTGCCCATGTGGAAATGGATGTTGCAGCGTGCTACACGCTGAAAACACGTGCGGCATTTCACTGGCTGAAGGCCAATGGAAATATTGAACTTTATAATCGGTATCTCTGCGGAGAAATAACCAGAACTGAATTCTATACCCACATTCCGCAGAATGTGCTGGATACAGTTTTGAATTATGAAATTTCCAGTGAAACCATTCCAGAGATTTTTGAAAAAGTTGATCAGATGCTCGCCGGAGAAAAATTGGATTTAATTATTGGTGGTCCTCCGTGTCAGGCATACTCCCTGGCTGGCAGATCCCGGTCTGAAACCAAGATGGTTGGCGATAAGCGAAATTACCTGTATAAGCATTATGCGGAATTTCTGCGAAAGTATCGTCCAAAGTATTTTGTATTTGAGAATGTTCTGGGCCTGCTGTCAGCAAAGGACGAGGATGGTTCCCTACATTTTGATAATATGCAGAAATTATTCCATGAGTATGGATACAGCACTGAGTTCCAGCCTCTGAATGCATCCGATTATGGTGTACTGCAAAACAGAAAACGAATTATTCTCATTGGAAAACTCGGTCAGGATGAGAAAGGCTTTTATCCTGAGATCCAGAAAATAACCGCCACACATAAGGTTGGCGAACTGTTCTGCGATTTGCCGTCCATTCAGGCTGGTGGCGGAGAAATCACTCCGGTGGCCACAAATCATTACACAGGAAAGTATTTGTATAATTCCGGGATCAAGTCCTGCGATCTGGAGCCGGTGACATTCCACCAGGCACGTCCAAACACAGATCAGGATCTGGAGATTTACAGAAGTTAGAGGAGGCATAGAGCCGATAATAACGGTCTAGACTGGGGGTGGAATTTCCGCCCCTTCTTGAAAAAATCTTGAGCAGTATGATACGTTATTTTCAGTTCCTTACTTCAGTGGCCAAAAATTCTGCACTTTCGGTGGCCGGTTACATCCGTCTTGCAGGTACATTAGAAAAATAAGAAATTAACTAATAAATGCACAAAGGAGTAATCTGAGAGAGTGTGAATATTTTGTGGCCAAGGCTGAAGTATGCTAATGCATGCTTTTGTTTTTGAATCTATTTATGAATAACCACACAACTCTAGTGTTACAAAATTAGAACATAAAACGAATAACTATCTGAGGATATGAAATAATAGTATTGGGATGTTATAAAAATATAACATTTTATTTGACTAGAGAATAAACTGTAGTATAATAGTATTGAAAGGACGTGTTATCATGAATGCGGTTTTGGGAGCAAGGATTAAAAGTTTAAGGGATGCAAAAGGGTTTACTCAAGAACAGATTGCTGAAAGAATGAATTGCTCAAGGCAAAAATATGCAAGACTTGAAAAAGGATTGATAGATATTTCGTATGCCAGTATATCCGCTATTGCTCAAATTTTAGGTACTAAGGTTGAGGAAATAACATCTGCGGTTAGCAATGAAAAAGTTGAAGAACCAATGTATAGAGGAGATAGTGTTAATGGACAAGAGGATAAGTTTTTATTCATCAATAATATGTTAGATACTTTTTATGCACATCGTAAACTTTATAACAGTGTTAGGCAGGATGAAGGGAATGAATAAAAACAGACAAATCACTATTGAGATAAATGCCGAGAATGCCAGACATGAGTGTAATATTACTGATTATGGTTTTAAAGACATTTTTGAAGCTTCTGAGAAATTGGGATATAGAACAATTAGATACCCAATTGGTGCAGAAGCTTTTCTAGGTTTTGCTCTGATTAGAGATTCCGAAAGAATTGTATTTTCAAATTCTTCATTAATTTTATCAAGAGAGATATTTTCTGTTGCACATGAAATTGGACATCATAGATTGCATTTGAATGAACAAGGAATAACCCTGATAAAAGATGATGATTTTACTGAAAGAGATGAGTTGGAAGTAGAAGCAAATTATTTTGCGGCTTGTTTACTGATGCCCATGGAAAAGATTGAAAAATTTATTAGGCTTGAGCTTAAAGATAAAGACATAGCAAGCTGGGATGGTTTAGATATAGCAAGAATTCAAACAGCATTTAATGTAAGTTATGATATGACCTTAATAAGACTTAAGGCATTAAGTATATTGAATGATGCAATTATAGAAAAATTGAAAAATGATAAAATTGAGAAAACAGCTTCTAAACTATTAAGCGTTATAGGTGGCAGTACAAAGCTTTGTAAAGCATCTGAGGTAAAAAAGGTGCCAACTGAGTATTTGGAATGGGTCATTACAAATTATAACGAGAAATTAATACCAAAAAAAACTCTGGCTGCAGCCCTTAATTATGTTGATTTATGCCCTAGTGATGTAAATATAACTGACAGTCTGGATGAAGAAGAGGATAGTATTGATGATTTGCTTAGGGGGATGGATTAATGGAGGCATCGCTTGATACGAATGTAATAATTCATCTGTACAAAGCAAATCTTCAGTCTGTTTTATTCTATCGCTTTGAAAAACTAAAGGTTTACGAATTTATTCGAAATCATGAGCTGATTAATCATGCTGGGCAAAATATAATTGACAAATTTGATAAAGATGTTGAGGACGGTAAAATAGAAATTGTTGCAGATCAATATTTTAAAAGCATTGGAATGTATCAGGTGTTTTTGCAGTATGTGAAAGACCTAAGGATTCTTTATGACGGAGGCGATCTTGGAGAGGTTTATGCTATCGCTATGGCAAAAACTCTTGGATGTGCCTGCCTTGTAACAGATGATATAAAAGAACGTGGACCCCATTATACACTGATGAGGATACCTGATTCTGAGGTTATTCCCTTTGCATTTTATGAGATTTTGTTTCTAGCCTTTTTAGAAGGTAAAATGTCAGAAATGGATTTGTTGGAGGCATTTAGATTAGTTTGTACTATATCAGGCTTAGCTTGGGACATTCGATCTAAGTTGAAGGGTTTTATGAAGCGTTTCTGGAAAGACCCGTATAGCGAGAGTGAAAAAGAATGGATGAGTAGATTTTGTATTGATAACGGCATTAATGCAAAGGCTCGTATCCAAATACTATGGCATTACATAAGCAATTAGTAATGAAATAAGTCTTCAAAAAAGGGAGACTTTTTTTGAATTTACAGAGTTGTGACGAATGAAGCTAGTAGATGTATGCACCACCCCATCAAAAACACTGTGCATTGTATTAACGCGATGTACCTCACACATAACAGATACCGCAGATTGATACAATTTATCTTTCTGCGGTATCGTTTTTTATTTAATTCCTTTACTTCAAACCTTTACCACAAGCAAAAGGAAAGTGACCATGAAAGACAAGCATATATTGAAATCGAATCTTGCTATAGGGTAATACATGAACAACAAGAAGAATATAATGATATTATCCGGGGATTTCAGCTTGCGGGCAGGAGTGAAAGAAAGGCGGTTCCTGCTAAGGAACCACCGCACAAGGTTAGCAATCTGCAAATTCGAACCTTCCTCCTGCCCGCTTTATAGAGTCCAGCAAGTCACCGACAGCTTGGTTACCGCAATGCTTTTCAAGGAATGGCAGTCTGACAATAATACAGATACCACCAGGAGACGATACTTCAATGAGGTTCAGTAAGTTGATCTCTGCACCAGCAGGGATAAAAATACGCAGCAGCGTGCCTTTTTTCTGGGGACAAATGTTTCTGGATTCCCCCAGAACTGCAGTTTTATTTCGTTCCCTGTCAAAAGCAGCAGGACGGTTTCTTGTAGCATCCAGGGCATCTCTGTAGTTCATGGTTAAACCTCCTCTGGTTGTTCATAATTCATTATATGTACAGGCTTCTAAAAAGTTTACATAAACGCCACGTGATTTGTCTTCATGCGTGCTAATTTTAAGCTTACCAAAATTACAGCCAGTGTTTTGTCTCGTTGGAAGAGAGAACACTGGCTGTAAAAGTTTATGAAATGCTACAAGGGTATAGAAACTGAACACTAAGTTGTATTGTCATTTACCTTGGCAGAGATACACGGGGAATGCCGCTTTATTTTACGGCTGGTTGTTTTTTCGAATTCCGAGTCCCGGATGATGAAATGACGGATCTGCTTATAAAGCGGATTTTTACGGTTGACATTATTTATCACTTCCTGAATAAGTTTTCGGATTTCCTCCGTATCAATACTCAGGTTAATATTCTTCAGCCTTTCATGGATCCGCTCAAGATTCGGAAAAATTTGAGCCTTTACTTTTGTTTCACCAGAGTTTTCATCAAACTCCCCATATACAATACATTCTCCGACAAACGGGCTGTCTTTAATATAATTCTCCAATTCTTCAGGAAAGATGTTTTTGCCGTTTTTCGTGACTATGACGTTTTTACAACGACCAGTAATGTATAGGAAACCTTTCCGGTCAATGCGACCCAGATCTCCGGTGTGGAACCAGTCACCTGTGATCACCTTTTCTGTTTCCTTCAAATTGTTGAAATAGCCTAGCATGACGTTTGAACCTCTGACAAGGATTTCACCAATTCCTTTTTTATCAGGATTGTCGATTTTTATTTCGACACCAGGGATTGCAATCCCTGCAGAATCATCCTTGAAGAATAAATCACGGTTACCGGTAACAAGTGGCGCGCATTCGGTTAAGCCATAACCCTGAAGGACTGAAAAACCCCACTTGCGTAACCCTTTTGAAACCTTTGGGTCGATTGCTGCTGCGCCAACTATGAACAAGCGAAGCTTGCCACCAACATTATCATGGATTTTCGAGAATAGTTTTTTACGGATATCTACGCCCAAAACATTGTACAGAAACCCGCTGATCATTTGCCCAAGAACAAGAGAACTCTTCATTCCCTTCTGTTTTTCAGCCTGTGCCCAAACCTTGTTATATACATTTTCCAGCAGCAGAGGTACGGTCACGAGAATGGTTGGTTGGTATTCTTTCATGTTCTTGGGAATATATTTCAAACCATCACTGAAAGCAATGGACGCACCGCTGTAAATAATGGTTAGAAAGCCTAACGTGCATTCATAGGTGTGATGCAAAGGGAGAATGGACAGAAGGGTGTCTTCCGGAAGAACCCGAACCGTGGCGGAAACGCCTGTTATCACCGAGCATATGTTTTTATGTGACAGCATGACCCCTTTGGAAAAGCCAGTAGTACCTGACGTAAACAGAAGGATTAACGGACTGTCGGGATCGATTTCAGCATTTTGATAGGTTTGTGAGCCCGCATTCAAACTTTTCCGACCATCCGCTATAAGAGCAGCGAGGGAAAGGATGAACGGTTCATCTGTATCATCCATGCAAATCCAATGCTTCACCTCAGGGTTTCTTTCACGAATGGTTTGGACCATTTCCAGATATTTTTCCGAAAAAACAATAGCGGTTGCCTGCGATTGTTGCAGAAGATTTTCTATATCCGACACCGGAAGCTCACGGTCGAGTGGTACAATCGTCCCAACGCCGTTCACAACCGACAAATAGGTAACACACCACAGGTAACGGTTTTCACCGAGTACCGCAACTTTCTTGTTTTTCAGCCCCATATCGATCAATGCGGCTCCAAGAGCGGTAATATCGTTATAAAACGTATTGTAAGTGATCGTACGTATCTTTCCGTCTGAATCCTTTTTCCGAAATGCAGGATTGTTTCCATACAGAGATACGCTTTGCTCCAGCATATCTTTCAAATCTTGAATTTGCCGGACTGTATACAGTTTTTCTTTTTTCATCGGTTCCCCCCAAAGGTGTTATTTAAAATGCGCATAGTTCATTATACCATCAATTGAACAAAATGAATGAGATAATATATTATTTTTTGGTTACCATATTCATTAGCAGGCAACTGTATGGAGGGAACAGTTTCAAGCCCACATTTGTTCAAGGGACAGATTTCAGGAATTAAATCGAAAAATCCATCTCTTCATAACACTTATGGGCATAATGAGGATGCGGTATAATGAACGGATGGCTCATTTATTTGATGGTATTAGGCATAATAGCGCTTTTAGCGGTACCCCTTAAGTTTTGGCCAAAATTGTGGGTTGCTGGTGTGGCCAGTACCCTGTGCATTCTTCTTGTCGATGGTACGTTAGAATCACTGCGAGCGTTTCAATTTACTCACAGTGGTCTACGCATAGGTGGTCTTCCTATACCGTATTGGATAAGCTATTTCTTTGGCGGCATTGTATACGCTTATTACAGGCCAACAGGAAAGGGGTTGCAAGCCCTGTACGTCCTGGGGTTCTCTATTGTTCTGTGGATTCTGGAATGCATCATGATCCTGCTTGGCCTTTTCAAGCATGTTCATTGGACACTGCTGCATTCTATCCTGATCGATATTTTTGGTTTTCTCTATATGCTTTGCCTGTATGAGTGGCTGGGGATAGCCCAAAAGGCAACACTAAACCCATCAACTTGATCGAAATTTAAGCACCATTTAAGCAGCTTAATCGAAAACTGCCGGGATAGCCGATAACACCCGCTGAAACATATCACTATCTCAACCGAAACGATGGAATTGCTTCCATGCCTATGTATTACCGATTAAGAATAAGCCTTGCGGCTACTAAAGACCTCTCAAAAATACTCTTACAGGCATTCATATTTGTATGGTAACCGGATGTTTTTGTTGTACGCTGCCGGATGACGAGAACATCTGCGTTTTCATCGCCCTCATACTTTACCAGAATGTTTTTTGGAACAGGAACCTTTTTAACATAATTCGCTAAACCAAACCCTGGCTCAGCCGCGATGACACAGTAAAAGTAAGGGTAGCTGGTACCCTGAACATTATTTAAATTGATCTGGGCCTGAATGCCATAAAAGCCGGATGGCATATTCTCAAATGTAATTGTAAACCTGCAATCCAAAGGAATACATTTTCCGGTCTTTTTATCTCTGGAGAGCATCAGAGCCGGCTTAAAATGCTCGCCATCTTTTTTGATCGTCTGAAAAAAAGATTCAAGCTTCCTGACGATGTCCACTTTAATGCGTAAGTTGTCTTTTTTCAGAATTTTGCGAATTCCATTGAACCACAGGGGTATCAACAGAATGATCGCATCAATAAAAAAGATATTGCCCATAACTCCGTAGAAGCCTAAAATCGAGGTTGCGAACAACAGCGAAATGAACATGAGTATAAAGACAAGAGCGCCTTTTCCATTACTAATATCCAGGGCGTCACTATCCCATTCACTCATTTTTTTATTCAAATCTTCAATCTGGAGTATTTTGTCAATATTAACCGTAGTCCAGTTGCTGTCTGCACGAAAAGTACCAAGAATAGTACTGGTATCGTAACCACGGACCAGGCTGAGCAGGGTGGCTAATAGTAGCAAAATCGCACCTGGCCAAGCCTTAAGCATAATAATCTGGAAGAGGAAGCCTGCCACAACAAACCCCAAATACAGCTTCATTCGGGTTGAATAGGGAAGGCTTTTAAACATATGGAATTTTACAATATCCTGCTTTTCCGGCGGTGGAAAGCCCGGTATGCGTAGACGGTTCTTCATACGATACTCCTTTCCTCTAACAGCCCCATTGATTTCCATGCAGGCGTAAGCTCATCACAGCCATGTACTTGAAAATAGAGTGGACAGGCTCCCTGACATGCCGCAAAGTGTCCGCATCCCTTACATGCATCTGGAGCGGCTTCCTTACCGCGGATCCATGAAGAGCGTTGATTAAACCACACAGATTGAAAGCCTTCTTCTATAAGGTTACCAATAGGCTCTGGCCAGCTTGAGCAGGGAAGAAGATTTCCCTTTGGATCAACCGAGAGAAGACCTTCGCATGCGCTACAGCCTCTGTTTCCAAAGCCTGCGGCTATAGGATTGAACAGGCATATCGGTGTGGGAGAATACCACATGTATTCTATACCGGTTTTCTTTGCTGCGGCTTGGAGGTCGGTCACGATTTGGCCGATAGCACTGTAATCAATCGTAAGATCATCATCGCCCCCTCGTCCGGCAGGGATGACCAAATTGGATGAAAATCGCTCTGCTCCGATACGCTTACAGAACTCAGGGTATTGAAACAGGTTTTCCCGATTCATTCCGCAAATGGTTATATGTGGGTGAACAGTGATACCGGCTTCTTTCAGTGCTCTAAACCCGGACGTCGAAGCAGCATGGGATCCTGGAACACCTGTAATGGCATCATGCTCGGAAGAAAGGCCTGATTCAATGCTGACTTGTGCTGATGTAAGACCGGCCAGAGCAAATTCCTTTGCCATTTCCGGAGTAATAAGCGTACCATTGGTGATAAGGTTAACCCGCATATTATTTTGTTTGGACGCATACCGAATCAATTCAGGCAGGTCTTCATAGATCGTGGGTTCGCCTCCTGTGAATGAAACGCTTGGTACCTCGGCTTCATACCGGATGATATCCAAAACCTTTTTAAAGCCTTCAGTATCCAGCTGCGTTTCGTCTTTTTTCGGAGTGCATCCTGCATAGCAAAACCGACATTTGATGTTACAGGTATATGTGACCGCAATTTCGGACAACACCGGTAGTTTGATATAGCCAAGACTGAATTCGGTTTTGCGAATGGCTGGAGACATATAGTTTTCACACACCTCGTTGTTCCACATTCGAGAGAAGTCTATAAAAAACTGCTCAAGCTGTTCTTCGGTTTCGGGCGAATCTGATCTCGCCCGAATAAAATCCTGAACAGAACCACCATTAAGGATATGAGAGATTACCCTTGCTCCGGAAGTGTTCAGCTTAAAAGCCTCATTGGGCATTCGTATCAGTACATTATCGCTCATACGCATATATACATAGGGTTTGATTCGGCCTAAAAAGGCATCTACCCAGGCTAATTTATGTTTTTTCACCTCGCACCTCCGCTAACACAGGCCGAGTGACAGGCTGAATGGCATGCTGAATGACAGGCCGAGTGGCATGCCGAGTGACACGCGTCGTGGCATGCTGTATGGCAGGCATCGTGACAAGCCGAATGGCAGGCAAACCGCCCGTGATCGGACTCGAGGATGGAGTTGAAGGTGATATTGTCGGTTTTTACTGGAATCGCAGTCTCGTAGCGATTATAGACGGTCCTGTAGTTGTGGTAATGGATTCTGTTGTGATAACAATATGAGTAAACCCAATAATCCGTATAGAAATCGTCTTCATAGATTTCCTCTTCATATATCTGTTTTTCCGCATCCATTTCGGCTTCAGCGTCCTGATTATCCATATTATATTTATCCCGGTATTTCGCCGCATAATGCCTTCGTGTTGCTTCTATGTCGCAATTCCACGTCTTTTTTTGAATTCCGTCCACAAGCTTCTGCAATATGATTTCCAGTTCTTTTTCATTGAAAACTCCGTCTTCAGCAGCATCATACATCAGCTGTTCATATTTTGTCAGGCCCGAAAGGTCGCTCCTATCAATACGTTTCACCCGAAGGGGATCGAGAGAGACCTCTTCGAAGTACTCCTGCATGATAAGCTTGGATAGCATGGCGGAAAGAATGGTTTTGTAAGGCATTCCAAGAAACAGGGCCGCCTCGATATCATCCAGGTTTGAGGCAACCGCACCATCTTTCCGGAAGGAGGCTACTTCAAGTACCGGCGGCTCCCAGTCATCCCTGGCCCACTGCACATCTTCAAAAGTAGCCTGTGCCTTAACCATGGAATCGTGCTTATTGCCGACTGCTATCAAAGTGCCCAGAAGCAGAATGCCCAGCACAAGAATTAAGCCAATTCTGCCGCTTGTTTGTCTTGGGGTATTGTATTCAACCCATTCACGATCGCTATAATCCGTTTCAAACGGTGTAACGGATATATCACTCTTATAATTGGATGGTTCGCTTGTAATTTCTGGGAAAACATACTTGGAAATGTATTGCTGAATTCTAAAATTAAATTTCTTCTCAGGATTATTCTTGTGCAGCAGTACCTGCACCCTGTAAACTTCACCAACCAGACTGACTCTATAATCGATCAAATAGGATTCATTCATCCAAGGTTCGGTAGAAAAGTCGTTTTCAAGCAGAAACTGCTCAACTTCCTCTCTGGTGGCTGACTCACGGAACTCCAGCGGATAGTTTACGGTAACCGTATAATGATCCATCGGCTCATCCCATTGTGTTGGTGCCCAATTGAACACAACCAAATCAATCCCGTCCACTGATGTTGTTCTTTCAAGATATCCAGCTTGAGCCATATCGGCAACAAAACGTAGCTTATATGTAAGATATTCCCCGCCGAGCCGCCTTTCATTGGAATTGATGATATCATACCTACCGCCGCCCAGGTTTACAATATCAATGGAATGAGAGGTGTTGTCATCTTGGATAACCCAGGCATTATCGGTATCAAAAACAGGCTTTAACCTGTCGAACCCCTCCATGGTAAATGCCAGCATAGTTTTACCGGGAACCAGCTTATAGCGGATGGTATACGAGACAATCGCAGTTCCATTGGGTTGTAAAATAACATCGGTTTCAACAAAATCAAGATTTGCAATTTCCGAGGCATTTGCCGCTGTAGCTGGAAGTGTGAAAAGAAGCAAAATCAAAAAAAATAACAATGTTTTTTTAACCATGGCATTACCTTTCTGTTTATCAATACTGTTCAGTAAAAGCGTTTAGCCGGATACAGAACAAATGATTTAAGCCTTAGTCATTATTTTTCTATTTCATTCTTAGTATAGAAATTATTCCTTATCATGTCAACTGTAGCTGGAACGAAAGCCTTTACTTTTGGAAAATACTGTTAGCCAACACCAGGTCAAGAAAAGTGCAGTGAACGGGATGTTTCGGATAAACATATGGATAGTAGGGTTCGCTGCTGCTCAAAAGCGTTAGGGGTTAGCAAGGAATATTGAAACAAACATCTTAATGATATATGCATAAGAAACCACCTTTCAGCCAATACTTTTCATATAGTACGAAGGAAGAAATGATATGAGAGTCCGTCGAAAATGCACTAAAACAGAAAAAACATTACAGGATCCGGGGATAAGCCAAAACCAAAGCAACGGTTCTACGTTGAATTCGGGTACAGTGAAAGAAATACTTCAGGTAAACAGTGATGTGGCGGTTCGCAATTTATTTGCTTATGGTAATGAAAAGTACCCGGTAACAATGGTGTTCGTTGATGGGCTTGCCAATATAACGTTGATTGATGAGAGCATCCTAAAGCCTATTACACGGAGGAACATGCCAGATGGAGACCCGGATATCCATAAAATCTTTGAAGATATTGAACATGGAACATTCCATCATGTTATCCAAAAAACAAGAGAAAACTTGTCCGATTGTATCCAGGATATCCTGGATGGTTCTGTAGCCCTTATATTCGACCAGGTTGAAAAAGCGATTACATTTGATGTAAAAGAGTATGAAAAAAGGAGCATTACCGAACCCACCGGTGAAAATGTCATAAAAGGTGCAAAGGATTCTTTTATTGAAAACCTGAGAACAAATACTGCAACTGTTCGTAGAAAAGTTAGAAATAGCAATCTTGTTATAGAAGAGACACAGATTGGGCGACAGACCATCACAAGAATAGCGGTGGTATACCTGAAGGATATTGCAAACAGACACACCATCGAGAAAATTAGAAAGCGTATTAACAGCATTAGCACGGATGGTGTGCTCACATCGGGTGTGATAGAAGAAAACATCATTGACAGAAAATATTCACCATTCCCACAGGTGGTTTATACCGAAAGACCTGACAAATTCTGCGCGAACATTGTGGAAGGACGTATCGGAATAATTGTGGATGGCTTTCCACTCTCATTTATTCTACCGGTTACGCTGGAATCGTTTGTGCAAGCTCCAGAAGATTACTCACAAAACTTTATCGTCAGCTCGGTCATACGGTTTATGCGTTTCCTGCTTATTTTGGTGACATTGCTTTTGCCAGGTCTCTATGTTTCCATTACAACATTCCATCATGAGATGATACCAACCGAGCTAGCGCTTGTTATTACCTCATCGAAACAGGGGGTGCCATTCCCTTCCTTTGTAGAAGTTATCTTTATGCTGATCGCTTTTGAAGTACTGGTTGAAGCAGGTTTGAGGCTTCCAAAAACCATTGGTCAAGCTGTCTCTATTGTTGGCGCTGTTGTTGTTGGAGAAGCAGCGGTTCAGGCAAGACTGGTCTCACCAACAGTGGTGGTGACCATTGCAACTACAGCAATAGCCAGCTTTACCATGCCCAATCAGGATTTCTCCAACGCATTAAGGCTCTGGCGGTTTATTTTTGTTGTCTTAAGCAGCATGGCAGGGCTGTTTGGTTTAAGTTTGGGGGGGATTCTTTTGCTGGATCATCTCTCCAGCATGGAAGTCTATGGAATATCCTATTTGTCCCCTCTTGCAGGGGAGGATGAAATACAGCTTCAGGATTCAATATTCAGGTTTCCGTATCGGTTTCAGAAAAACAGACCTGTAAGCCTAAGAGCGAAGAACAAGAAAAGAGTGAACCAATGAATGGTAAGGAAAATAGAATTATTTTAATATTTATTCTGATATTGTTTTTTGTACAGCCCAGCTGCCAAACTTCTTTCATGGAAAGAACAGAGATCAAGGACATTGAGTTTATTCGGGTTGTAGGTGTGGATAAATCAACCCATACAGATGGAAATGTAAGGTTAATAATAGCGACCCAGAGTGTTCAGGGCGCCGGTGGGAGCGGTACTCCGAAAAAGGAATCTGAAATTTTGCATTCGGAAGGGAAAACGGTGTTCGAGGCGGTTCGTAATTTTTGGAACTACATGGACAAAAGACCATTCTGGGGGCACCTTGAGTTTTTGATAATCGGGGAAGAGGCGGCCAAAGAGGGCTTGCTGAAATACATTGATTTCTTCAGCCGGGATCCTGAATTGAGATTGAACTTAACAGTGTTCCAGGTAGAAGGAAATAGTGCGGAGGAGGTCATAAAGAAGGCAAACAGTCCAAAAAAATTTGTTTTCGAGAAGCTGGCTGGTGTCGTAGAAAATCAATGGGGCCAATCTGTATATAATGAGGTTGATCTGATGGAAGTTATGTATATATTGGACAAAGATTACTTGTCGCTATACCTTCCGAGTATTCGCCTGCAGCAGTTAACCGAATATGACCAGGAAGAGGAAGCGGCCATGGACATTGTAACGGGTGGGTTTGCATTGTTTCATGGTGATATGCTTGGAGGATACTTGGACAGTGAAATGGGAAGGGGGTTAAATTGGCTAAAAAACAAAGTAAAGTCCGGTAGTATTACTGTTAAAAGCCCGGAAGGTAATGATGTCTCACTGGAGATTATGAGAAGTAAAGTAAAACTGAAGCCTAAGCTTGTAAATGAAGGATTGTCTGTTTCTGTGGAAGTAAATATTATCACCAGTCTTGCTGGATTGCGATCAAATGAGGATCTTTTTTGTGCGGAAACCATTGAACATTTGGAGAAGCAGCAGGAACAATATGTTCGAGAAGTAGTTGAAATGGTCATCAACTATGCCCAGAGGAATGGCATGGACATTATCAATGTCGGTGATGCCGTATGGAGGAAGTACCCGATTCAGTGGGAGGATCGGTTCAAAGAAAATTGGAGAGAGGAGTTCCAGGATATCTCCTTTCATATCATCGTTAAGTCAAAGATTGAAAAGACATATGATATAGTGCAACCAAACCAGAGCGAGAAGGGTAATTAATAATGGTACTTTTTTATATCATCGTTGTTTTGGCAGTCAGCTCTTTTGAAATACGGTCATTCACGAAAGAAAAGCAAGCCAAAGAGCTGGCTGTTTTTATTGTTCTGGCTGTCATAACACTTGTTGCCGGTATTTTCTATCTGATGGATCCATATGGAAAAAGTTTGACCCAACATATTATTTATTTGTTGGGAAGCGATGATTGAAGGGAAGAGTTTTATGATTACAGATAGCAAGAAAATATCGACAAAACAGGCGACTTTTCTCTTCCTGACTGTCGTTTTCTCTCCGGCTATCAGGGTTGTTCCGATCTATGCCGCTCAAAGAGCTAAATCGGCAGCGTGGCTGGCTGCAATACCTGCAACAGCATTGCTGATCATTTTGATATTGATATGGAACTCGTTCTGCACCCGCTTTCAGAATCATTCATTAATGGATATGTTCAGTGAAATTTCAGGCAGAGTTCCCGGTAAGATAATATCCTTTGCTTACCTTGTCTGGATTATACTTCTGACTGCATTGTATGTGCGCTATTTTTCAATCCGGCTGACCATCTCTACCTTTCCGAATACCAACAGCAATCTGTTTTCAATCTCAATCCTGCTGGTGATCGCGTATACCCTTCGCCATGGTCTTACAACCCTTGCCAGATTCAATGAAGTGGTTCAACCGATTGTTGCTATTACGTTCTTTTTGCTGGTTCTCATGCTCACACCCTATGTTAAACCCCAATTTCTAATGCCGGTATCTTACAGGAGCATCCTTCCGGTTTTTGAAGCCAGTTTGGGAACGGTCGGGATATTGGTGTACTTTTCCTTTCTATTTATCATCAGTGACAGGATCAATAACAAAGAAGTTATGAAAAAGGTGGGCATTCAGGCTTCATTATTTTTGCTTGTGGCTATAACAACGCTGCTTGTCATCACATTAGGAACTTTTAACTACAGCATCGTACAGAGAACGCAGCTTCCTTTTCTGATTGCTGTGAAACAAATCTCTCTGTTTAATGTATTGGAAAAAATCGAGTCGGTTGTCATTACCTTTTGGATATTGACTGATTTTGTATTGATTAGCTTTTTCATCATTTGCGCCCTCAGGATCATTCAATCGTTATTCTCTCTGCAAGAAACAACCCGATTAATTAACATTTATATTATTTTTATATTTATCCTGTCCATGTATATTGCGAATAGTGCTTTCGAAATGCAGAAGCTGTCAGAGATATTTTTCATTCCCGGTAACATTCTGTTCGGTTTCGTTGTACCCCTTGTTCAGTTTGTCATAGGAAAGATCAGAAAGATAATATGAAATCCAGGAACTGCCATGGGATGAATACCCTATTGTTCATGCAGAATCTTTATCAGCCTGTTACATAGAGACACAAAACCCCCGGTATGATAAAACCGGGGGTGGCCTTTGCTAGATAAAATTATTGCAACTGTTCTTCAGCCAACTGGATCATTTTTTTCACCATTTGCCCACCAATAGGACCACCTTGTTTTCCGTTTATATAGGATGGCAAATCACCTTTATAATGATCGTTATTTTCCTTAACGAACTGCTCATATCCTATTTCTCTTGCACATTCAAGTTTAAAACGGTTTAATGCTTCTCTTTTAGAGGGAACCAGCGGAGTTCTGGATCTTGACATCTTTCTCACCTCTTTTATGGTTGATGGTATTATTTTATCCGGTGGAAAGACAGAAATACCTTGTATCATTTGTATCAATTGCATAAAAGGGCGTCTTTTGCCCAAATATGGACAAAAGAATGAAGGAACGATATCGGCTCATTCTGTAGCTTATTGTATCAATATGTTTGATTAATATAATTATCTGTAAGCGATTTCATTTTTTTATCGCGAAAAACCCCTTCTTCACGGAGCTTTTTTAATATTGCTGTGTTTTTCGAATGAAGTATCAGATCATAAGCCTCCATGCCCCCAAAAGGAACGGAAAGGGTATTGATTTCAAACAAGACATCCGGATCACGGATAACAATCTCAAATAGCTTGTTCTGCAATTTCTTTGATCTTACGCTGACAAAATAGGCATCCACATTTTCATAATCCAAAAGTCGTAATAGCGTCATCGTAACCTTATCTTTTTCATAGTAATAGCTGTCGGATTGCTCCAGATAGGTGTTTCTTTGTTTACTCCTCTTTGGAAACTCTTTTGCCTGCCTATAGTAAAACTTTGCCAAAGCATTATAGTAATGATAATTATAAATGGCTTTTTTGATGTTGTCTACTCTTTTAAAGGGCTTAATTCCTAAGCTTTCAATTGTGTAAAAGTTTTCATCTATAAATTCGTTTTTTGTAAGGTCGCCCATCTTATATTGAAATAAAAGGCTCTGCCGGTGCTGAAGGAACTTGTCGAATTTATTCTGTGCCATTATCTCACCGCCCATTTCATCTTAAAGGATTGGGCGGTAAAAGTAAAGGAAGGAGATGCTTCGGATTTCTATGTGCAGACCTTTAGTTTATTCTTTACTCTGCTGTTCCTCATTAAAAGCAGCTAAAGCAGCTAAAAGCGCGAAAACATCGCCAATTACCGTGAAGATAGCTGCAATGATTGCTATCTGGGTGGAACTAAGTTTATTGTAAGTCAAAGCAATCACTCCATAAGTACAATAGTAATTATACATATGCAACAAATGAAAATAATGTGAATTATAGACATGTACAAGGTTTGGACACCCTGCCCAGGAATTCCGCAGGCTTTAGCCAGACAGAGGTCTTGGGAGCATCTGATAGCTATATATTGTGATTGGCGAGAAAATGACATAGATTGTGTAATGATATGTAGTAACTATAATCGATTTAAGGATTTTGTGAAAAAATTAGATGAAGATGGAATTCATGATTATGAAGTAATAAAAGTCGTTACCCTGATTGAATAACGATACCTTTAAACATAAAAATATTAAGTCTGGTAAGAAAAATGTAAATGTTGAAACCCAGCTGTAAGGCTGGGTTTGTGTTTGGTACACCATCAGGGGCTCGAACCCTGGACGCCCTGATTAAGAG
>LSQX01147634.1_pt1 | contig 21293 bp, 19 predicted proteins | sample 654561 | NCBI WGS metagenome assembly LSQX01 (sample SAMN04489861, study PRJNA283612) | anaerobic digester metagenome | isolation source: 4 biogas reactors fed with cattle manure at either 37C or 55C with and... | place: Denmark: Kongens Lyngby | collected 2014 | reverse complement strand
ATATTAGTATGATAACCTTGGGTATTATTGTAATTACGGTTTTAATATCCATACAAGGCTTTAACAATCCGACATTTTTCCATAAATACAAATTCAATATTGCCGCCATTCGCAGTGGCGAACAAATCAGAATGTTTAGTTCGGCATTTCTTCATGCTGATTTTTCACATCTGTTGTTCAATATGTTGACGCTTTATTTCTTTGCTGATGTCGTAATTTTTCAAGTAGGCGTCATCAAATTTTTAATCCTTTATGTAGTCAGTCTTCTTGCCGGAAATATGTTGTCTTTTTATTTTCATAAAGACGAACCTTATTACAGTGCAATCGGAGCAAGTGGCGCAGTAATGGGGGTTCTCTATTCGGCAATTCTCTTTTACCCGGATATGTCCTTATTTCTGTTTTTTATTCCCATCCCTATTCCTGCTTGGATTTTTGGAATGGCCTACTTGTTGTATTCCATTTACGGCATGAAAAACAGCATTGGAAACATAGGACATGACGCGCATATTGGAGGAGCCATCGGAGGTTATTTCTTAACATTACTCTTTGCTCCTTCCATAATTATAACAAGTTGGTGGTTAGTAATTTTACTCGCAATTCCGCTGGTTGTTTTATTAGTTTTACATAGATTCGGTAAAATTTGACATTTAAAATTTAAACTATGAAAAAGATTAATTTAGTGTTGCTATTGTGCTTATTCGTAGGAAGCGCAGCAGTTTTTTCTCAAAATCAACTTCCGCCTGTTATTCAAGTTCAGGGAGAAGGTGTGGTTCGCATAATTCCTGATGAAGTAACTATCAACATCCGAGTGGAACATTCGGGAGATAATACGGGAGCTATTAAATCACAGAATGATGCGGTTATTCGTGAAGTTCTGAAGTATGTAAAAAAGACCGGAATTCCCGATAAAGATGTTCGTACAGAGTATATGAATCTGACGAAAAATTACGATTATAACACGAAGACGTATTCATATGTTGCCAATCAATCCCTTTCAATCAAATTAAGAGATTTGACAAAATATGAAACCTTGATGAACGGTTTATTACAAACCGGAATTAACCGGATTGACGGGGTTCAGTTTTCTTCATCTAAAATTGAAAATTTAGAAAGTGAAGCGCGTAAGAAAGCAATTTTAAATGCCAAAAAGAAAGCAGAGGAGTACGTATCGGTTCTGAATCAACAAGTGGGGAAAGCCATTTCCATAAGCGAAAATTCTTCCGGCCCGGATCCACGACCCATGTACCGAATGGCAGCCATGGATCATGTCGCTTTTGAAGAAAGTGCTACCATAGCTCCCGGAGAATTGGAAATACGTACTCGGGTGAATGTAGTTTTTGAACTTAAATAATTAAAAAGAATCCGGAAAAATTTCCGGATTTTTTTATGTCGTTTTGCGCTCTACTCTTAATCAAAAAGCGTTGCTAATTTGGCGTGAAGTGCTTGCCCTCTGAGGTTTTTATCGATGATTATTCCGTTTTCATCCAATAAAAAAGTAGCAGGAATGGATCTTACGCCGTATTTTTTTGCAATCGGGTCATTCCAAAATTGTAAATTTGAAATGTGGTACCAATCCATTTCATCTTTTTCAATAGCATTTATCCACGCATTTCTTCCTCCCGGACGATCCAATGAAACACTGATGATGTTCAATCCTTTTTCGTGATATTTTCTGTAAGCACTTACCACATTCGGATTTTCTACACGGCAAGGCATACACCAAGAAGCCCAAAAATCAATTATGGTATATTTTCCCAGGGCATCTTGTAATGACATTTCTCCACCATCCGGTGTAGGACCGCTGAAATCCGGTGCTTTAGAACCAATTTCACCGATGCTCATACGCTCCAAAGCATTTTTTACTTCCTTTGCCATAAAATGATTTGAAACTTTCGGCTCCAAACTATTTAAATAATCGCTCGCTTGTTTGGAAGTGAGGGAATTCTGATTGAGCATTTCACCTAAAAGCATCAATGAGAACAAGGAGTTTTTATTATTTTCAATAAAATTTTGTTGCAACATTTTTTGTTCGTTCTGAAGATTCATTTGAACGCTTTGTAGTTCTGTAATTTTTCCAGCATTTCCTTGTTGCATAGCTTGTTGGCTCTCTTGAACCAGCTGTTGATTTCGTTGGGCAAGCTCCATCGTTTTCTTTCGATATTCCGTGTAATTGTCGTTCTGACGACTTCCTTTTACGTAGGAAGCATGGAGGCTGTCTTTATAGATTGTAGCTTTTAAATCTTGATTTTCAGGGAAATAGATTAAATTGAGATTTTCATTCTGAATGCGAAGAAAATTCAGGCTTGGTTCATTTTGCTTTAAATAATTGGATGAAAATTTCTCATTTTGTACAATTAAAGTATCGATTATTTTTGATTGGTTATTTTCAAAAGTATAAACCAAAATTTTGGTGTCATCCGCGTATCCGAGTGCTTCACCTTCAAGCTTATAGGTGTCGGATGCTTGTTCGCAACTCATCAATACAAGGGCTGATAAAGCCGGTATCATAAGTCTTCTCATATTCATTTTTTTTATTTTAAGGGTAAAAATAAGGTTTTCATTAGGACATTAAATAGGGAATTTAAAATTTAGATATTTGTTAACTTTTAGTTTAAATAAAAATGCTCAAAGCAAATCCGATTTGCTTTGAGCATGCTTGAGAAATAAGCGATTGATTTACGCTTCCGGATGATTTTCGGTTGCTTTCATGATCCAAGCATCTAACATCCAACTTACTTTTTCCAAATCTCCGATATATCCTCCAATTAAATCAATTGTTCCTTCATCGTCAGCTTCATCTGCCATTTCAACTACTTTACGCATTTGCTTCAGCATTTTGCCGTGATCAGTAAGGAGTTTTTTAACCATATCAACATCTTTGGTGTTTCCGGATGCTTCTTTCAGACTACTCATTTTGAGATAATCGGAAAAATTACTTGTTGGTTGAAAACGAAGCGTTAAAATACGTTCCGCAATTTCATCAATCTTAAGTTTTGCATCGTTATACATCTCTTCAAACTTGGTGTGGAGTTCAAAAAAGTTTGGTCCCACGACATTCCAATGAAAGTTTCTTAATTTTTGGTAGTAAATATGATAATCTGCAAGAAGAATGTTAAGCTGATGTGCTGTTTCAGAAATTTTTTTCTTATCTAAATCTAAGTATGTCATAATTTTATTTTATTTAAGTCCTAACAAATATAAGAATTAACAAGCATTTTGATAAGATGTTTAAAGTATATTTAACAAGTTTATGAAATCTTCACAGACAACCTAAAACCTTTTCTCGCACCTATTAATTCTTTTTGATATGCGGACGAATTTTGGATTCCCAATTACGAGCCTCTTGAAGTACAATCAACGGTTCGCGCGATTGACTGTGTTCGTCATTGTCATCATAAAAATGAATTGCATGATTTTCATTGGTGCCCTGAATTTCCAATCCGGCATACACAAGTGATTGATTGTCCAAATAATCGCTTTTTAACCGCAATGTTTTCATTTGATTTAATTTAATTATTTTCAAACTGCTCTCTAAAGAACTTTTGTAGCTGTATGCTAAAATTTTAGAATCAGCATCCATGCCGATAATTAAATTACCGAGGACTTCAACTTCAGCTAATTTTAATTGATGTCTTGAAATCAGCGTTTCAAATTGCTGCTTTATTTTTTTGTTTTTTCCGGTATTACTATTTACAATGTAAACAAGGGGACCTACAATGATTAATATAATTAATATAATAAGTGTCCCAATAAGGATGATATTTATATCCATGGTAATAAAATTTAAAAATATTATTTAGTAAATTGATTTTTAACCTTTAAGAGGTTAATTCGAGGAACATTTTTAAATTACCAGAAGGAATGAAATGGAAATAAATACTTAAAGATTAAGTACCTTTTATCCGATAACAGAAAAAAGAAGTTCTGTATTTCTATCGTTCCACAGCAATTAGGATTGATACGTTGAAAACCGTTTGTCAGTCCATAGACTAAATATTTCTGAGAAGAAGTATTCTGTGGAAATTTAAAAATAGAAAACTTTTGAACTTCAGGCAGTGTGTTTTCGGATTCATCTTGAAAAAGCTCTGCTCGGTTTTTGTAATTTTCACCGGAAATGGAATGACTGAATAAATTGGGAACCGCGCTTGTAAAAAAGGCGATAAACACTAAATAATGAAAATTTTGCAGAATACTTTTCACGGTGCGAACTTACAAAGAATCTACCAATTAATCGCAGCAAAATTTTTCAGAGAATGTTTAAAATTAGGTTTTTATTCTATTAAATAAAGACTAAAAAACAAAATTTATGACTGCATAAAAGTGCTTCCCGACTTTAAAAGATGTATTTTTACATACTTTAAAAAAAATTGAATGAAAGCGGTATTGTTGATTGTTAAAGAAGAGGAATCGGATTATGTATTGGCAACAACGCTGAAACAAAAAATACAAATTGCCTCACGAATTTCGGTTATTGTCTCCTATATGGAAAGAAATACCTTGAAAAAGGATTTGCAAATTTTTCAAAATAAGGGCATTAATCATGTTCTTGTAATTCCTGTAAATTTTTCTTCCATGGAAGATTATTTGCCTACAAAATCGAAAGTAAAAGATCTGGCTAATGCTTTTCTGGATTTAAAATTAGACTTTATCAATGATTTTTTCACCAATAAAAAGTTTTTAAAACGTTTTGTGAAAAATGCCATTTTAGATAAGGCAGAAGATGTAATGTTCCGTATTTCTTCAACACAAGAAATCAGCGCCCAAGCTGAAGGAATTACTTTTCTAATCGACCATTGGCGCATTGTAGATTTTAAAAGTGGTATTGCTCAATGAGGCAAAATCAGAGTGATTCCTTAGGAACGGCACCCATCGGTAAATTATTAATTCAACAAGCAGTACCTGCATCCATCGGGATATTGGTCATGTCCCTCAACGTAGTTGTCGATACTATTTTTGTAGGAAATTGGATTGGAGCTATTGCCATTGCGGCAATAAATGTCGTGTTGCCCATTTCGTTTTTTATTTCTGCGATTGGAATGGCTGTCGGAATTGGAGGAGCGTCGATAATTTCTCGTGCCTTGGGAAAAAACAGTACATATCGTGCGTCACGAGTATTGGGAAATCAGATTTTATTAGTCCTGACGGTCACATTGCCCATGGTAATGTTCGGAATTTTAATGGCGGATACTTTAATCCCACTTTTTGGCGGAAAAGGAGCGATTTTTGAGTTTGCAAAAAATTACTATAAAATCGTTCTGTACGGAGTTCCCTTGCTCGCATTGAGTATGGTTGGAAGCAATGTGATTCGCGCCGAAGGAAAACCTGCTTTTGCCATGATGGCAATGATCATTCCTTCTGTTTTAAATCTTGTTTTAGATTATATTTTTATTTTTATTTTCGAGTGGGGAATGGAAGGAGCTGCTTGGGCAACCGTTGCTTCTTACGCGGGTGGTTTGGGATACATTCTTTATTTTTTCCTTTCAGGAAAATCGGAATTGAAACTAAGACTAACTTACTTCCGATTTCATTTTCCTATATTAAAAGAAATTTCAGCGCTTGGTTTTGTAACCCTTTCACGACAAGCAATTGTAAGTGTAACCTATTTATTAATGAACAACTTACTTTTCCAATACGGGGGAGAGACTTCGGTGGCTGCTTATGGAATTATCGGAAGAATGTTGATGTTTGCGCTTTTTCCGGTTTTGGGCATCACACAAGGTTTTCTTCCTATTGCAGGGTATAATTACGGAGCACATCAGTTTTCAAGAGTACGAGAAAGTATCAATCGAGCGATTTTTTTTGCAGGCATTCTGGCCATGGCAATTTTTCTGCTGATTGTGTTTTTTTCAAAAGAAATCGTCGTTATTTTTACCCGAGATGTTGAAATTGTAACCATAGCTCCAAAATACATGCGCTGGGTTTTTGCTGCCACTCCGATAATTGCAATTCAGTTGATAGGCGCAGCTTATTTTCAGGCCATTGGCAAAGCGGTTCCTGCACTGTTGTTGACATTGACAAGACAAGGATTTTTCTTTATTCCATTGGTACTTGTTTTACCTCAGTTTTTTGGTGAAATCGGAATCTGGATGGCATTCCCCATTGCTGATGTTTTAGCGACACTTGTTACAGGGTATTTTTTGAATAGAGAAATAAAAAAGAATTTAATTCCGGCAGAGCAATAAATCAGTGCAGCTACAAAATGCGTCACACAAACTGTAAATGGTGCAATTATTGTTATCTTTCTGTTTTCTAAATTGCCATGGCTTTTTATAAAAAATCACTTCGAACCCGTATTTTCTTTTCCATGATTGCTTTGGTTATCGGAGCTTCCATTCTCATAGCCATTGTGACTGTTTTGCAATACAATAAAGACGCTCAGCGTTTTCATCGCGATCGATTGTTGCGAAAAGAAGCCGCCATCAGAGCCAATATAGACTACGTTTTAAAAACTACTACTTATCCCGTAGAAACGGAACAGATTCCACTTATTTTTAAGGATAAAATCTATGAGATTAGAGATATCCACAGTCTTGAATTATTTTTATACGACTTGAACGGAAATTTGTTGAAATCTTCCAGACCTTTATTTTTTAGAGATACAGTCGGGCAAAAAATGTCGGAATATGCGCTTAAACAACTTCAGATGTCTCCTTCAAAAAAGTACATTCGGGAATTTGTTGAAGATGGGCAACGCTATCAATCATCCTATTCTTATATTACGGATAATTACTTTAAACCTTTGGCAATTTTAAACTTGCCTTATATTGAAGATAATGACTACATCACCAAAGAGTTACGTGAATATTTATACCGATTGAGTGTGGCGTATTTTTTTATGCTCATCGCCGGAGTGATTCTTGCTTATTTGCTCACAACTTATATCACAAAGTCTTTAAAAGAAGTGAGTGACAAACTTGTACTTACTCGATTTCATGCGCATAATGAAAAGATTATTATGGAAGATGTTCCTCAGGAAATCGCTTTACTGATAAATTCGTACAATGAAATGATTGACGAATTAGAAAAAAGTGCAGCACAACTGGCAGCAAGTGAACGGGAGACGGCGTGGCGTGAAATGGCAAAACAGGTGGCACATGAAATTAAAAACCCGTTGACACCCATGCGACTTACTACACAAAGTTTAAGACAGCGTTTTGATAAAAACGACCCTGAAATTGAGAAAAAAATTGAAGAATACACCAATACGATGTTGCATCAAATTGACACGCTCAGTTCAATTTCAACTGCCTTTTCAACCTATGCAAAAATGCCGGCGCAACAAGATGAAACGCTGAATGTGGTGCGAATCACCAAATTAGCATTGGATATTTTTCACGAAGAATATATTTATTTTCATGCCGATGAAGAAGAAATTCGTGCGTGTTTTGACCGTACCCAATTAATTCGCGTTGTGACCAATCTTGTTAAAAACAGCATCCAAGCCATCGACCAGAAAAAACCGAAAGTGCCGCGTATAGACGTGAAGGTGTTAAGAAATAATAAACAGGTAGTAATTGAAGTTACAGACAACGGAATCGGAGTGGCTCCACAAGAACAAAAACGCATATTTGAACCGCAGTTTACAACCAAAACCAGCGGCATGGGATTGGGACTTGGAATTATTAAAAATATTATAGAAACCTATAACGGCACTATCGATTTCAAATCTTCACCCGAACAAACAACTTTTACCGTTCGCTTTCCTATCATCGATGAATGATTTTGTTAATTTTGCAATCGAATTAATAATAAAACCTTATCATGAAATTTGAAAATATAATCTACCACACAGAAAATTCGATAGCTACCATCACCATAAATCGTCCGTCTAAGCTAAATGCATTAAATCGTGAGACTATTCAGGAACTTCATGATGCATTAAATAATGCCGACAAAGACTCTGATATTCGCGTTATTGTATTAACCGGAAGTGGAGAAAAAGCGTTTGTTGCCGGTGCCGATATTAGTGAATTTGCGGATTTTTCTGTAGATGAAGGCGAAAAATTAGCTGCCAAAGGACAAGAATTACTTTTTGATTTTGTTGCCAACTTATCGACGCCCGTAATTGCAGCCATCAACGGCTTTGCTTTGGGAGGCGGGTTGGAACTCGCTATGGCTGCACATTTCAGAATTGCTTCCGACAATGCAAAAATGGGTTTGCCGGAGGTTTCTTTGGGAGTCATTCCCGGATATGGAGGAACGCAGCGGTTACCACAGCTTATCGGAAAAGGAAGATCTATGGAAATGATTATGACAGCAGGAATGATAGATGCTCAACAAGCATTGGAGTACGGATTGGTAAACCACGTTACTGCACAAGAAGATTTATTGGACAGAGCCTATAAAATTGCTTCAAAAATCATGAAGAATTCACCCGTCGCCATTGCTGCCGCTATTCGTGCGGTAAATGCAAATTACGATTCTTCTGTCAATGGTTTTGAGGTTGAAATCAAAGAGTTCGGAAAAGCATTTGGCACTGAGGATTTTACCGAAGGCACACAAGCATTTTTACAAAAAAGAAAAGCTGAATTTCCGGGGCGTTAATCTTGGTAAGCGCGCATGAATTTCTCAGCTTTTTCGACCATTTTTTTGCTTCCACAGAAAAATGGGGTTCGTTGATGCAATTCGGTGGGTTCTATTTCTAAAATCCTGTTGTATCCATCACTGGCTTTTCCTCCGGCTTGTTCGGTTAACAGCGCCATCGGATTGCACTCATAGAGCAGTCTTAATTTTCCATTCGGGTTTTTGGAAGTACTCGGGTAAATGTAAATTCCGCCTTTAATCATATTTCTGTGAAAATCAGAAACGAGGGAGCCGATATATCGCGAGGTGTATGGTCTGTCTTCTTCTTCAGCCTGACAATACTTGATGTATTGTTTTACACCTTGAGGAAACTGAAGGTAATTCCCTTCATTGATGGAGTAAATATTTCCATCCTCGGGGAATTTCATGTTTGGATGTGATAGATAAAACGTACCGATGCTGGGATTCAATGTAAATCCGTTTACCCCATGACCGGTTGTATAAACAATCATAGTGGAGGTTCCGTAAATGATATAACCTGCTGCAACTTGTTTGACACCAACTTGCAGAAAATCTTCCTTTGTAACCGGTGTTCCAATAGGTGAAACTCGGTGATAAATTGAGAAAATTGTCCCTACAGAAACGTTGACGTCAATATTGGAAGAACCATCCAACGGATCGATAAGAACGACGTATTTATTATTGTTCTTTGTGTGTTTCCCAACTATTTGAATGTAATCGTCTTCTTCTTCACTTGCAATCCCGCAAACAATTTCACGATTGGTCAAGGTGTTTATAAATGTCTGGTTTGCAAATACATCCAGTTTTTGTTGGGTTTCTCCTTGAATGTTATTTTTTCCAGCGTGACCGAGGATGTCTCCAAGGCCGGCTTTATTTACTTCGTAATTGACAATTTTTGCTGCCAATCGGATTGAATTAATTAAACGTGAAAGTTCTCCGGAAGAAAATTTAAACTCATTTTGATTCTCAATGATGAATTCTCCTAATGATTGCGTTATTTTGGACATAATTGGTTGTCTTAGTGAAATTGGTGCAAATATCGATATTTTTAGGAAATAGACCCGATATTTGCACCGATATTCAGGTTGGATTTTATTTAAACTTTAAAAACAAATACATGGTACTTATCCGAAAAGCAGAGAAAACTGATTATCCCAAAGTTTTGGAACTTATTCAGGAACTCGCAGTTTTTGAAAAGCAACCCGACGCCGTGGAAATTACAGTAGAAGAGTTGATTTGGGAAAGTTCGACAGAGCCGCCTTTGTTTTACTGTATCGTTGCGGAAATTGATCAAAAAATTGAGGGGATGGCATTGTTTTATTTCCGATTTTCAACCTGGAAAGGTCGTACTTTGCATTTGGAAGATTTAATTGTTCGTCAGCCATCCCGAGGAAAAGGCATCGGAGAAGCATTGTATTGTAAAGTGATGGAATTTGCTCGAAAACATAATGTTAAAAGAGTGGCCTGGGAAGTTTTAGATTGGAATCAGCCTGCAATCACTTTTTATGAACGAACCGGAGCAAAAGTTTTTGATGATTGGCGCGTTGCACATATGACAGAAGAAGCTTTGGAAAATTACTTACTATCACAGAAATCTAAAAATGAGTGAGAAACCTTATGAAGGTATTTAAATTTGGCGGCGCATCTACAGCAACTGCAGCGGGTGTAAAAAATGTAGTTTCTTTATTAAAACAGTCGAAAGAATCTGATTTAGTAGTGGTGATTTCGGCAATGGGCAAAATAACAAATGCCTTGGAAGAAGTTGTTTTGGCTTGGTTTGCCAAAAATGGATTAAAAGAAGCGCTGGAAAAAGTCAGCAATTTTCACTATGAAATGGCAGCGAATCTCTTTCAATCAAAAACACATGCTGCTTATGTAGAAGTGGACAATATAATAAAAGAACTTCTGCGATTTTTAGAAATCAATGTTTCTGAAAATCATGCTTTTGTTTACGATCAAGTGGTTTCTTACGGCGAAATCTTAGCTTCAAAAATAGTTTCGCGTTATTTTGATGAAGTCGGATTATCAAATACTTGGCTTGATGTATGTACGTGTATAAAGACTGATGATAATTACAGAGATGCTAAAGTGAACTGGAAACTGACACAAAAAAATATTAAAAATAAAGTCTCACCAAAAGGAATTACGGTAACTCAAGGATTTATCGGCTCGGATGCGGTTAATAATTTCACGACGACTTTAGGAAGGGAAGGGAGCGATTACACCGCTGCTATTTTTGCACATTGTTTGGATGCCGAAGATGTAACCATTTGGAAAGATGTGCCCGGTTTTTTAAATGCAGATCCACGGTATTTTAAACAAACACAGCTGTTGCATAAAATTTCTTATAAAGAAGCTGTGGAACTGGCATTTTACGGAGCTTCTGTCGTTCATCCAAAGACTTTACAGCCGCTTCAACAAAAGAAAATTCCGTTATACATCAAATCGTTTTTAGATTTTGATTCGCCCGGAACCTGTGTGGGCGGAAATATTTCCATTACTCCAAAAATCACTTGTTATATTTTAAAACCCGGAGTGACCCTCATCTCTTTATCATCTCATGATTTTGGATTTATTATGGAAGATTACATTGCCGATGTCTTTAAATGGTTGTATGAGTATAAAATGAAAGTGGAATTGATTCAGAATTCGGCGATAAGTTTTTCTGTATGTGTAAGCGATAAATTCAACAATCTTCATCATTTACTGGAAAAATTGCGAAGTAAATTTTACGTAAAATGGAATGAAGATGTCACGCTCTATACACTCAGACATTTTGAAGAAAAAGATGTTAAACGCATAACCGAAGGCAAACGCGTTTTGCTCAAGCAAGTAACCCAAGAAACGGTGCAGCTGATTATCCAAGACAAACCGGAAATGCTGAAATAGTACTTCGATTTTGCAAAATATGCATTTAAAATCTTAAAGTAATTTTTATTGTCTTTAATCTATTTTAAAACTATTTTAGTTCTTTAATACACGAAACCTAACTTTATTTTTTTGTAAATGGGATTAGTCAGTGCTAAAGAAATAGCCAAGGCTGTTAAGTTAGACAAATTGGGATTTTTCGGCACTTTTATCGGCTGGACTATCCTAAAGTCGTTAAGTATTGATCATCTCAATACATTTTATAACGACCATAAACATCTTGAAGGGACGAACTTTATAGATGCGCTAATCGCCCATTTCAAGATTGATTATGTTATCTCTGAAGAGGATTTAAAAAGAATTCCCAAAACAGGCGCATTTATTACCGTTTCCAATCATCCTTTAGGTGCGATTGACGGAGTTTTGCTCATGAAACTCCTACTTAGTCAGCGTTCGGATTTTAAAGTCATGGGGAATTTTCTTTTGCATCGTGTGGAACCTTTGGCGCCCTATGTGCTTCCGGTGAATCCGTTTGAAAATAAAAAAGAACTAAAATCAAGTGTTTTGGGATTTCGAGAAGCTGTCAAACATTTGAAGGAAGGAAAACCCTTGGGTATTTTTCCGGCCGGAGAAGTTTCAACATATAAAGAAGGAAAACTTTTGGTAGATAAACCTTGGGAAGAAGCCGTGATGAAACTGATTAAAAAATCGGAAGTTCCGGTAGTTCCGGTTTATTTTCATTCAAAAAACAGCAAGATGTTTTATCGTTTTGCAAAAATTAGTGATTCGTTGCGAACTGCAAAATTGCCATCGGAAATATTAACGCAACGCGAACGCAAAATTAAAATCCGTATTGGACATCCTATTTCGGTTGAAGATCAAAAAGAATTAACCTCAATAACCGCATATACCGCGTTCCTAAGGCGAAAAACGTATATGCTTTCCAATGCATTTCAACGAAAAAAATTCATTGAAAAAATTCCTAAAACTTTAAAGCTTCCAAAACCTCCCAAAAAAATCATCGGTCCCATTCCGCAACAAGAAATAATTAAGGAAATTCAGGTTTTAAGAAACACAGATAAACGGTTGTTGATTAGTAAAAATTATGAAGTTTTTTTGGCGAAAGCAGAATTTATTCCAAACATTCTTCAAGAAATCGGAAGACAGCGTGAAATTACATTTAGAGAAATCGGAGAAGGAACCAATAAAAGCATTGATTTAGATAAGTTTGACAGTTATTATTATCACATGTTTTTATGGGATGAAAATGAAAAAAAGGTAGCAGGTGCTTACCGAATGGGGTTAGGTTCTGAAATTTTTCCGCGATACGGCATTGAAGGTTTTTATCTTCATGAATTGTTTCGGTTTGATTTTGAATTATTTAAAATGATGAGTGAGTCCATCGAAATGGGACGCGCTTTTATCATCAAAGAATATCAACAGCGTCCGATGCCTTTATTTCTTCTTTGGAAAGGAATTATTCACGTTACTTTGCGTTATCCGGAGCATCGGTATTTGATAGGAGGCGTCAGCATCAGCAACAAATTTTCCGAATTTTCGAAAAGCCTGATGATTGAGTTTATGAAATCCAATTATTACGATCCGTTTATAGCGCAATATGTGCATCCCAAAAAAGAATACAAAGTCAAATTAAAAGACGAATACAAACATTTTGTACTTGAAAAGACCGAATCCGATTTGAATAAATTTGACCGTCTAATTGATGAAATTGAACCGGACGGACTCCGCATGCCTGTGTTGTTAAAAAAATATATAAAACAAAATGCCAAGTTGGTTGCTTTTAATGTCGACCCCTTATTTAATAATGCCGTGGATGGGTTGATGTATATNNTGTATATATCCATAGCCGATTTACCCGAAAGTACGGTCAAACCGGTGATGGAAGAATTCCAAGCAGAAATTGAAAAAAGATTAAAACAATAAATCAGGGAGTTCTGCTTGTATATTTAATTTAGGATTGAAACTGACTGTCTAATGCAATAATTTGTTCGGCCAATTCACTTCCTATACGATCTTGAGCCTCCACTGTGGAACCGCCAATGTGCGGACTTAATGAAATTTTGTTGTTCATCAGTATTTTTATGGAAGGAGACGGTTCATTTTCAAAAACATCCAAAGCCGCAAAAGAAACTTTCTCTGTTTCTAATGCTTCTACCAAAGCATTTTCATCGACAATGCCACCACGCGCTGTATTTATTATTCCCACACCGTCTTTCATTTTGTCAAATTCTTCTTTGCCGAGAATCGGTTTGGTTTGTGCAGGCACATGCAAGCTGATGTAATCGCTTTCTTTTAATAATTCGTCCATCGACAGATTTGAAAGCGTAAAAGTTAATTGTTGTCCGTCAAAAAAGTTTAATGTGATCGGAGGAATTTCTTGTCCGCTTTTTCTGGTAACGACTACTTTCATTCCGATGCCGATTGCCAATTTCGCCATTTCTTGTGCAATCCTGCCGTATCCGATAAGCCCCAACGTTTTACCTCTTAATTCAACGCCGCGACTGTAGCTTTTCTTTAATTCTTTAAATTTTGAATCTCCTTCCAAGGGCATATCCCGATTGGCATGGTGTAAAAATCGGACGGCTCCGAAAAGATGCGCAAACGCCAATTCTGCCACGGAAGCAGAGGAAGCTGCAGGGGTGTTTATGACTATAATATCTTTAGAACGTGCATATTCCACATCGATATTATCCATTCCGACACCGCCGCGACCTATAATTTTTAAGGAAGGACATTGGTCAATCAAGTCTTTTCTTACTTTCGTTGCACTGCGAACCAAAAGCACATCGATTTGATGTTCATTGATATAGTTAACAAGTTGTTCTTGAGCTACATGAACCAAGTAAACTTGATGCCCCGCTGCTTCCAAAGCATCAATACCACTCTGGGAAATTCCGTCGTTTGCAAGTATTTTCATAATCGTAATTTTTATGCTTTTTGTTCGGTGTGTTTCATGACATCTACCAAGACTTTTACACTTTCTATAGGCATGGCATTGTAAATGGAAGCACGATACCCGCCAACACTTCTGTGTCCTTTGATACCGCTGATTCCTGCGGCATTAGCTTCCGTTTCAAATAGGGCTTTCAATTGTTCGTTTTTGATATTAAAAGTAACATTCATCAAAGAACGATCTTCCTTTTCAGGAACATAGGCTTCAAAAATTGAATTTCTGTCGATTTCGTTATAAAGCAATTCGGCTTTTTCATCATTCTTTTTTTCAATAGCCGAAATACCGCCTTGTTCTTTCAACCATTCTAAATTTAACATAGAAACATACACGGCAAACACGCTGGGAGTGTTGAACATACTGTCTTTTTTGATATGAATGGAATAATCCAAAATGGATGGAATCTGTCTTGAGACTTTTCCTAAAAGCTCCTCTTTAATTATCACTAACGTAGTTCCGGCAGGGCCCATGTTTTTTTGAGCGCCGGCATAAATTAAATCGAATTTTGAAAAGTCCAATGCTCTTGAAAAAATATCGCTGCTCATATCACAAACAATCGGGATGGGTGATTCCGGAAATTGGCGCATTTGAGTTCCGTAAATCGTATTGTTGCTGGTGCAATGAAAATAATCGGCATCACTGGGAATGGCATATCCTTTTGGAATGAAATTAAATCCGTTGCTTTCAGAAGTCGCCACAACAGCAACGTCGCCAAACTTTTTTGCTTCCTTTATCGCATTGGAACTCCATGTTCCGGTATTTAAATAGGTCGCTTTATTATTTAAAAGATTGTAGGCAACCATGACGAATTGCATGCTGGCGCCGCCTTGCAGATAAAGCGCATGATATCCTTTTCCTTTTAAGCCCAGATGTTCTAATGCCAAGCTGCGTGCGCGCTCCATTACTTCGACAAAATCTTTGCTGCGATGTGAAATTTCTAATAAGGAAAGATTAAGATTATTGAAGTTTAAAACGGCTTGCGAAGCTTTTTTAAAAACTTCATCCGGAAGAATTGCAGGTCCGGCACTGAAATTATGTTTTTTCATAAATAATAAGATTTTATAATTGGGCTATTGTTAGTTGCGCTATTAAAAAGCTGAGTTATTAATTTTTTGTGATACAAAGATGATAATAAAGTTTTTACCTGCTATACGTTAATAATTAAATTCTTGTTATGATAATTGTAAAAGAAATGCTAACGTATCTACATTGTCCGCATAGTCCCATAGTTTAGGTTTTTGAGTTTCTCCAAAATGAACATCACCGGAATCGAGATTTGATGAAACGACACATTGAATATCCTCTGAAATTGTTTGAAGATGCCTCCGAAGTTGGGGAAGGGAGTCATAATACTCATAAAACAACACCGCAATAGGAGAGGAGAGTTGTGAATCTTCTTTTAAAATCAAAAATTCATTGTCTAACAGCGGCAAATTGTCCATTAAATACACCGCTTTGTTATAGTCGTAATTATTGATGTATTTATGGTTGTGAATGATTTCTTTCCATTCGTAACAGGCTTTAAAAAACAATTCGAAATCGTAGTTTTTGGGAACATAGATTTTAGAAACATTTCTGCAACCCAATCCAAAATAAGTAAAAATATCGTGGCATAGGTTTTTTAATTCTTCCAACGTTTCATTGCCTGTTAATATAGCCACCGAATTTCTGTTGTGCCGGATGATATTCGGATATTTTCCGAAATAATATGCAAAGTGGCGAGCGGTATTGTTACTTCCGGTGGCAATCACGGCATCAAAATCTTTCAGATTTGCATCCGAAAAATGGATTCTGTTTCTAAATTCCGGTTCGTATTTGATTAAAAATTCCGACAAAAAAGGGAGCAACACAGCATCGTTAGACGATTGTTTGACAAGTGCTTTATTTCCTGAAATCAATACGCTCAAAAAATCGTGAAATCCCACTAGGGGAATATTCCCTGCCATAATGATGGCAACCGTTTTTGGAGATTTGTCAGGAAATTGATAGGCCGACGTCCATTGGAGTAAATTAGCTTTTGATAGTGCTTCCGACCAATTTCGAAGTGCCAAAAGTATATTCTCCGACGTAAACCATCCGTTGTGTTGTTTTGCAATTTCCAATAGCTGTGAAGCTTCATTGGAAACCTTATTATTTTTGAGAAAATTCTCATAATCTGAAGCAATATTATTGATATAAATTCCCAGTGCTTCAAAAGCGTTAATACGTGTGTATAAATCCATAGTTTATTTGGAGTTAGCGTCGTTTGGCTGTACCTTTGCAGCAAAGTTAAAAAAAGTATAAGCTATGGCAATTATTATAACTGACGAATGTATAAATTGTGGAGCATGTGAGCCGGAATGTCCTAATAATGCAATATATGAAGGTGCTGATGATTGGCGTTTCGCTGACGGAACAGCACTTCATGGAAAAATTGTATTGCCAAATGGCCAAGCAGCAGATGCTGATGAAGCTCAAGAACCGATTAGTGATGAGATTTATTACATCGTTCCCGATAAATGTACCGAGTGCAAAGGATTTCATGAAGAACCGCAATGTGCGGCGGTATGTCCTGTAGATTGTTGTGTTCCAGACGATGAATATGTGGAGTCCGATGCAGAACTACTAAGTAAAAAGGCATTTCTTCACAATGAGTGATTTTCAATAGTTCATTCGGAAAAACAGAAGTTTTTCCGAATGAACTGGTTGAATTGACAAGTTAATATATTTTAGGCAACCGATTTTTAGGAAAAAACCAATTTCTTCAATACTTTTGGCGTTTGTTCAGATGAATACAAGAATTTCAAATACGGAATCTCAATAAAAACTCATCTGATTTTTTTGAATGATTAATTTAATATATTAGTCGCAAATATTTCATATGAAATTCAACTACCAAACCATTTTGTTGGGAATATCAATTCTGATTATGACAGTTTCTTGTGTTCCCAGAAAAAAAATTGCCTATTTTCAGGAAATTGAAAATTTGAATGAATATCAAATCAATTTCAAACCCGTTACCATAAAACCAAGTGACATTCTGAGTATTACCGTTTCTGCTGCCAATATGGAATCGGTTATTCCTTTCAATTTATTAATGATCTCCAGACCGTTAATTTCCAGAGGAGAAATGTTAACACAAAGCAATTCGCAAGAAATCGGATATTTAGTAGATACCGAAGGAAAAATCAATTTTCCGGTTTTGGGGGAAATTTCAGTAAGCGGATTAGATACCAAAGGGTTAAGAGATTTACTTACCAAAAAGATTTCCGATTATGTAAAAGACCCGGTGGTAAATGTTAGAATCATGAATTTTACCGTGAGTGTTTTAGGGGAAGTAGCACGTCCGGGAACTTATACAGTCTCAGGGGAACGAATTTCGCTGCCGGAAGCCCTTGGACTGGCAGGAGATATGACAATTTTCGGACAACGTAATAATGTGTTGGTAATCAGAGAAAATAACGGAGTAAAACACTATAAATATTTGGATTTGTCAGATGCTAATGTGCTAAACTCTGAATTTTATTACCTTCAACAACACGACATAATCTATGTTGAACCCAACACGGCACAACGCCAAAGCTCAAGCTTTAACAGGAATTCATCGGTGTATGTTAGTATGGCATCCTTATTAATTTCAGTGCTTGTTATTATTTTCAGATAATATATAATGGAAAATACAGAATATACACGACTTGACGATTCAAATATCAATTTAAGAGAGCAAATAACGTTATACCTGCGTTATTGGCCGTGGTTTGTTATCTCCGTAATTGTTTTAGTAGTCATTGCATTTCTTTACTTACGCTATGCTACCCCAATTTATGAAACCAAAGCGGTAATTCTGATTAAAGATGAAAAAAATAGTGCACTGTCAGAACTCGCAGCTTTTGAAGATTTAGGACTTACAGGGTCTTTAAGTCCCTCAGGATTTGAAAATGAAATTCAAATTTTAAAATCTAAAAGTCTTACAGAAAGTGTAGTCAAAAAATTAAACCTCAACATTCGTTACTATTCAGAAGGAAAAGTACGCGATATGGAACTTTATGATAATATTCCTTTTGAAGTTTCTATTTTAACTCCCGAAGATTCATTGGTGTTTCCCGCACCTCCGTTTTACATAAAAGTTTTAAATGACAATTCTTTTCAATACCGTTTAAGTGATTCTGAGGAAATCAGGGAAATTCCTTTTGGAGAACCTTTTTATGTTCCTATGGGTGAAGTGGTGGTTCATAGAAGAGAATTTAAAAATGCGTCTTCAGATAAAGAAAGCAATGAAATTCGAGTGAATATCAGCAGTATGCACACTACGGTGGCATATTATAGGCAAAACATTCAAGTGGAGCGGTTAATGCAAATGAGCAGTGTCATTCAGCTTGCCTTAAACTTGCCTAATGCTAAAAAAGCAAGAGCCGTTCTCAATGAGTTGATTACTCAATACAATTTGGATGCCACTGAAGACCGTAATGAAGTAGCGCGTAATACTGCCAATTTCATCAACAGCCGGTTGGTAATTATTTCAGAAGAATTAGATTCTGTCGAACTCGGTAAAGTCGAATTTAAACAATCTAATAAATTAACCGACTTACAAGTAGAAGGCGAAATTTTCCTTAGAAATGAAAGTGAATTTACCAAAAAGGCAATGGAAATTGAAGTCCAGCTGGAGTTGGTTCGCAATATGATAGATTATGTACAGCAATTGGAGATGGGAGAGTTGCTGCCTGCCAACATCGGCATTGAGTCGGATAGAATAAGTTCCAATATTCAGGCATACAATCAAGTGGCGATGGAACGTTCACGAATGTTGATTAGTTCCACAGAGTTAAACCCGATTGTCGTTACGTTGACACAAGAACTCGAAGGACTTCGACGCGCGGTGTTGGAAGGATTAAACAATGCTCAAAATTCACTGCTCATTCAGCGGGAAGACATTCAAAGACAAGAAGCTGAAATTGATTCAAAAATTACTTCAGCTCCATCTAAGGAAAAAATATTCAGAAGCATCAGCAGACAACAAGAAATTAAAGAAACGCTGTATTTGTATTTGCTTCAAAAACGTGAGGAGAATGCAATTTCACTGGCAGTAACGACTCCCAAAGCAAAAGTCGTGGATTATGCCTACAGTTCTTATTTGCCCGTTTCACCTAAAAGATCAATCATCCTTTTAGCTTCTGTTATTGTAGGATTGTTAATACCTTTTATTATAATTTATGTCAGAAATTTATTGGATAATAAAATCCGTGAAACTTCTGATATTACTCAGGTTGTTAAAAATATTCCTGTAATCGGTGAAATTCCCAAGTTGGAAAAAAGCGAATCGGAAATTATTCAGGCAAACGACCGTTCCGTACTTGCTGAATCCTTTAGAATGTTGCGTACGAATTTGCAGTTTATGTTTGTCAATTCTAAAGCTTCAACCGGAGGTAAAGTGATTTTTGTAACGTCCACTATCAAAGGTGAAGGAAAAACATTTTGCTCGATTAATCTAGCACTAACATTGGCAAATACCGGTGCCAAAGTTGTTTTGGTTGGAGCAGATATCAGAAATCCACAGATTCATCGATATTCCCACGACGAAAGAAATCACCATAAAGGAGTTGTAGAGTTTTTGGTACATGAAGAAACCAATGTTTCTCAATACGTACAACAAAGTGAATTGAATAAAAATCTTTCACTAATTTATTCAGGAACGATTCCGCCCAATCCTGCAGAATTATGGATGCGAGACCGTAGTGCCCAACTCTTTAATCAATTGCGTCAAGAATTTGATTATATTGTGGTAGATACTGCACCAACGCTGCTTGTGACAGATACATTCTTAATAAACAAATACGCCGATGTGCTGCTGTATGTATTACGAGCAGGATATACCGAAAAGCGATTGCTGGAATTCCCAACTTCAAACATTGAAAGTGGAAAATTGAAAAATGTAGCTTTTATTCTGAATAATGTGATGATAGATCAAATCGGATATGGCAATCGTTACGGATATTACTATCAAGACAGTAAAAATTCATTTTGGAAACGGTTACGAAAAAGTTTTTAGCAAAAATTCCTGGTTTTTTCAACAAGGGCTTCAAAAAATGGCAATTGCTTTTTTGTCAGTGTAATTTGTTTTATTGCTTTTAAATGCCTCGGGTTGTGGGCATCTGTTCCCATAATGTCATAATGACCGTTGCACAATAAATCGAGTGCTTTATGGTGCACTTGACTCCCATAATGTTGGGATAAGGACAGTAGATTGAGCTGTAAATAACAACCTTTCTTTTTGAAATCTAAAACCTCTGTTCGATCTTTCAGATAAACATAGCGTTCCGGATGTGCTAAAATAGGGGTGAATCCTTGTTGTTTTAATTCAAATAACTGAGAATCAGTATAAATCATTTTTTGAAGATAGGACATTTCTACCAATACTTTTTTACCCACCAAAGGCAACAAATCTTTCTTTAAAACCAAACTGTCAAACTGTTTGTCCATCATATATTCGGCAGCAGCTTTTACCGAAAAATCCGTAAAGCCGGATTCAGAAAGAAAGTTTTGAAATTCATCTAATTTGGCTAAAATAATCGCTGTATTATTTGAATAAAAATCCTCCATAATATGAGGCGTTGCAATGACACCTTTATATCCAAGAGATTTGTACTCTCCAATCATTTCGAGAGACACTTCCGGACTTTGGGCACCGTCATCGATTTCGGGTAATAAATGGCAATGAAAATCAGTTAATCCGTGTAGATAATCAGCGATGTGATATTTTTTAGTAAAAAATGAAAACATTCCTACAACCAAGTTATTTTTAAGTAATTGTTAACAAAAAACAAAAGTTATGAAATTTGTATAAAATATTTTATAAAATTCTTATTAGAATTTTGCAATCGTAAATTTTGCAATTATTTTTGTTGACAAATTCAAAAGTAACCAAAAACTATAT
>LSQX01124052.1_pt3 | contig 21294 bp, 19 predicted proteins | sample 654561 | NCBI WGS metagenome assembly LSQX01 (sample SAMN04489861, study PRJNA283612) | anaerobic digester metagenome | isolation source: 4 biogas reactors fed with cattle manure at either 37C or 55C with and... | place: Denmark: Kongens Lyngby | collected 2014 | reverse complement strand
ACATAAACAAAGCCATTTTCCACCAATTTAGGAAAGTGACGATAAAACAGGGTCAATAGCAGCACTTGAATGTGTGAACCATCAACGTCCGCATCCGACAAAATACAAATACGGCGATAACGTAAACCGGATAAATCAACGGAGTCTTTAGGGCCATGTGGATCCACACCAATAGCGACTGAAATATCATGAATTTCCTTATTGGCAAAAAGACGGTCACGATCCACTTCCCATGAATTTAAAACCTTACCGCGCAAAGGTAAAATTGCCTGAAATTCCTTGTCACGACCCATTTTGGCTGAACCGCCGGCAGAGTCACCCTCAACCAAAAAGACCTCAGTACGGGTAGGATCATCGGACTCACAATCGGTTAACTTACCGGGCAGAACCGCGACACCCGAACTCTTACGCTTTTCAATCTTCTTAGCCGAACGAGCTCTAGCCTGAGCCTGACGGATAACCATCTCAGCCAGAGTGCGACCCCACTCTACATTACTATTGAGCCAAAGTTCAAAAGAACTCTTAACGTAATTACTAACTAAGCGCACTGCATCCCGACTATTAAGACGCTCCTTGGTTTGCCCCTGGAACTGCGGATCCAACATACGCACAGACAGCACAAAACTGGCTCTAGAAAACAGGTCTTCAGCCAATAATCGCACCCCTTTGGGCAGCAAATTATGCAGGTCAACAAAGCCCTTAAGTGCGTTAAATAAACCATCGCGCAAACCCGCTTCATGAGTACCACCGCTTAGTGTGGGTATCAGGTTAACATAGGATTCGCGGGCTACAGCACCTTCAAGCGTCCAAGCGACGAGCCACTCACACCCCTCGCCCTCAACAAAGTCCTCATCGTCTTTAGCCGCAAATTGCTTACCCTCAAACATGGGGATTAATAACTCCTCGCCTGCTAATTCTTCTTCTAAATAGCCACGTAAACCATCGGTATACAACCATTCCTGAGTCTGGCCATTTTTCTCATTAACTAGGGTAATAGAAACGCCCGGTAGTAATACTGCTTTACTGCGTAATAGACGCTGCAAATCTGCAATCGGTAGATTGGGACTATCAAAATACTTGGCATCTGGCCAAACTCTAACCACAGTCCCTGTTTTACGTGCAGCTGCGGTACCAATGACTGCTAGTGGCTCCTCAACTTCACCACCATTGGCAAATACGAGTTGATGCTTTTGACCGCCACGTGTGACTACTACCTCCAATCGCTTGGACAAGGCATTAGTCACCGACACACCGACACCATGCAGACCGCCTGAGAAAGCATAAGGCCCTGAAGCCTCCTTACTGAACTTACCCCCTGCATGTAATCGGGTAAATACAATCTCCACTACTGGCGCATTTTCTTCTTCATGCCAACCAACCGGTATGCCCCGACCATCATCCTCAATGCTCACGCTCTGATCCTGATGGATAGTGACCTTGATATTTTTACAGACGCCAGCTAAGGCCTCGTCTGCTGAGTTATCAATCACCTCCTGGATAATATGTAAAGGCGTTTCTGTACGTGTGTACATACCAGGACGCTCACGTACCGGCTCTAAACCTTTAAGTACCTGAATGGAGGCTTCTTCGTAGCTTTGCTGTTTGGACATACTTGCTAAATCGCTAATTTGATTGGATTGTAAAAAAAAGACATTTTATAGTCTACACCAGACTTTTGTATTGAAATCAGAGTCATTAGACAACATCAAAGAGATTTTAATGTTATTCTAAGCACATAAAATAATATATTCTTTTCTCACCTTGTGTGGGGTATTGTGCAGCAAAACCACAAGCTTGATACAAGCGATACGGCTTTACTCTACTGCTAATTATAAAAGAATATAAAAAGCTTTATTTCTATGGTCTCATCATACAGCAGACCGAATTAGATTCCCTTTAGTAGGCAAGTAGCCTTGTCAGCATATCGTTGGCCTCAGAATGCTATCAGCATACCGTGCTTCGAAATTAACACGCTAATTGCTTTCTGAAATTATTAAAGAGTATAAACTATGAGCGATATAATTAATGCAACCAACACAAGCTTTGATGCTGATGTGTTAGAGTCCGTCTTACCTGTTTTAGTTGATTTCTGGGCACCTTGGTGTGGTCCTTGTCGTCAAATTGCACCAGTCCTCGAGGAGTTATCAAAGGAGTTCGAAGGCCAGGTACGCGTAGTTAAGGTAGACGTACAGGAACACCCTGAAGTCGCAGCCCGTTTCGGTATTCGTAGCATCCCCACCTTAAAAACATTTAAGGCAGGCCAAGAGGTAGGCACCCAAGTCGGCGCTGCCAATAAGCAACAATTATCTAGTCTGATTGAGCAAGCTCTCTAATTTTTATTTTTAACAGCTATTTTCTGTTTTACACTGCGCGCAGCCAGATTCACTTGGCTGCCATCAGCATAAACTCATTTATAAAACCATAACAATGCATTTAAACGAACTAAAATCTTTACACGTCTCCGAATTACTGGAGCTGGCACAACAATTAGAAATCGATAACGCCAACCGCTTCCGTAAACAAGAATTGATGTTTGCCATTATGAAAAAACGCGCCAAATCAGGCGAGCAAATTTTTGGTGATGGTGTACTGGAAGTGTTACCAGACGGTTTCGGCTTTTTACGTTCTCCAGAGACATCGTATTTAGCTAATACCGATGACATCTATATTTCCCCTTCGCAAATTCGTCGTTTCAATCTGCACACGGGTGACTCAGTCGAAGGTGAGGTACGTGTACCTAAGGATAATGAGCGCTACTTTGCTTTAGTCAAAGTTGAAAAGGTCAATGGCGTTGCTCCTGAAAAGGTCAAGCATCGCATGATGTTCGAAAACTTGACACCTTTACATCCTAATAAACCGTTGATTTTAGAACGTGATATTCGTAGTGAAGAAAATAATACCGGACGTATTCTAGATATTTTTGCTCCCTTTGGTAAGGGTCAACGTGCCTTAATTGTGGCACCACCAAAATCCGGTAAAACCGTGATGATGCAGCACATTGCTCAATCAATCACGACCAATCACCCTGAAGCGACACTTATCGTTTTACTGGTCGACGAGCGTCCTGAGGAAGTGACCGAGATGCAGAGAACAGTGCGCGGTGAAGTCGTTGCCTCAACCTTTGATGAGCCAGCAACCCGTCACGTACAAGTTGCGGAGATGGTCATCGAGAAGGCGAAACGTCTGGTTGAAATGAAAAAAGACGTTATCATCCTGCTCGACTCGATTACCCGCTTAGCTCGTGCCTACAACACCGTGATCCCAGCATCAGGTAAGGTGCTCACCGGTGGTATGGACGCGAATGCACTACACCGCCCTAAACGCTTCTTCGGTGCCGCCCGTAATGTCGAAGAAGGTGGTTCATTAACCATCATCGGTACGGCCCTGATTGAAACCGGTAGCCGTATGGACGATGTAATTTATGAAGAATTTAAGGGTACCGGTAACTCCGAGGTTCACCTAGAACGTCGTCTTGCCGAAAAACGACTCTACCCTGCCATCAACTTGAACAAATCAAGTACTCGCCGCGAAGAGCTACTGATGAAGCCTGAGGACCTACAAAAGGTCTGGATCTTGCGTAAGTTCATCCATGATATGGATGAAGTGGAAGCGATGGAGTTTATTCTTGGTAAAATTAAAGAAACCAAAAATAACGCCGAATTCTACGACATGATGAAAAAGTAGAAATCTGTAGTAAAAAGCGCGATTCTGAGGAACGCGCTTTTTTAACCTTCGGTGCTTGAAAAAAAGACCTTAAAGTGCTTTAATTTCATCGTCTCTCTATTTAGCACATTGTTGTAACTGCGACTATCAAAAGGATACCTATGCAAGACTTCAGCAACCAACTTCAGCCTACTGAGCTAGTCACTGAAAAGCAAAAGAAGTACCTCTTAATAACTTATATTGTTTTTGCAGTTGGACTCTTTACCGGTGGTTTAATCACTATTGCCGGTTTAGTAATGGCTTATTTAAAGCGCAGCGACTATAACGGTTCGATTTACCAAGGTCACGTCACCTACTTGATTCGTACCTTCTGGATAGGACTTTTATACGGTGTGACCAGCTTTGTTCTGACCTTTGTCGGGATTGGTATTATTTTGGGTTTTTTGACCACGATCTGGTATGTGATTCGCGTAGTCAAAGGCTTTGTCACTTTCTATGACGATAAGCCAATACAAAAACCTGAAACCTGGTTATTTTAAGCTCTATGGGGTCGCTCACATCGACCCCATTTTTAATTGTACTGTTCTATACAAGCACTACAACGCCTGAATCAGCTTAAAACGCGGTACTTCCTGGCCCTCACTATTGAGCACCTGCTCTGTAAACATGGTTAAAGGCCTCACCCAATAGGAGTAATCACCATAAAGGCACTGATAGTACACCAGCACCTCCTCTGTCTCACTATGTCTGACCGTGCGATACACTTGATATAGCTGCCCTTTATAATGCTGATAAATTCCTGCTTGTAGTGACATGCTTACTCCTAATATTTTTACACCTAATTTTCGATGCAGATTGACCTGCTGATGACTTAGATATACTATCAGCTATCAAAAATATTCCTGCTAATTTAATCATCCACTGTGAAACTTATTCTCGCCCCCATGGAGGGGTTGACCGATCCCTTGATGCGCGATCTACTCACTGCTACCGGTGAGTTTGATTGGTGTGTCACCGAGTTTATCCGTATTACGGATAGTTTGTTGCCTAAGAACGCTTTTTACTTCGCCTGCCCTGAACTGGAGCGTGGTGGTAAAACAGCTAGTGGTACACCTGTGCACGTGCAACTACTCGGTAATAATCCCGATATGCTGGCAGAAAATGCGCTTAGAGCGGTTGAACTAGGTGCGCCTGCCATTGATATCAACTTTGGCTGTCCTGCAAAAACAGTCAATCGGCACCGTGGTGGTTCAGTGTTGTTAGATGAGCCGGACGTAGTCCATAAACTAGTAAAATCGGTGCGTGATGCCGTTCCGGTCGAAACGCCTGTGTCCGCTAAAATGCGTCTAGGCTACATGGATCGCAACTATACCCTAGAAAATGCCCATGCGATTGAAGATGCCGGCGCTTCCTGGCTCACTGTACACGCTAGAACCAAAGCTGAAGGCTATAAACCACCCGCTTTTTGGGATCAATTACGCCCTATTCGTGAAGCTTTAAACATCAATGTTATCGCTAATGGCGAAATCTGGAATAATGCCGATGCGAAGCAATGCCAGATTGAGTCTGGATGCAACGACTTGATGCTAGGCCGAGGCGCTGTCACTACCCCTGATCTAACTCTTTGTATACGTAAGGACTCCAATACTGCCTTATACAATTGGTCTGAACTACTGCAAATGCAAATCCGATTTTTAGAAGGCCGTACTCTGCTCTACGGTCCCGACACTAGTGAAAACCGTTTGCTTGGTCGCTATAAGCAATGGCTAGCGATGATGTCAAGGCATTATCCTGAGGCCAAGGAGCTGTGGGGCAAGATTAAGGTGATTAGGGTGCTGGGGGAAGCTCAGGGGGTGTTAGCAGCTGAGTTGTTACTTCAGTACTAAGAAGCTTGTGTATCAGAGCAATACTATTAATCCATTTCATTGCTCACTTATCCTAGTTTTAAATTAGTATTATTCAACTATCGTTATATTAAATAGTGGACAGCACCGATAACCAGCATACGAGAGCGATAAGCGTAGCTAATAGTACTGGAGGAGTAATCAACAAACCAATCTTCACGTATTGTCTCCATTTAATTTCATAACCTTTTCCAGCTAAGACATGTAGCCACAACAAAGTAGCAAGGCTACCTATAGGCGTAAATTTAGGGCCTAAATCATTTCCTATAATATTTGCATAAATCATTAATTCTTGGGTAGCAGCAGAAACTTGTGCTTGCTCAATCGCTAGCGCACCTACCAAGGTAGAAGGCATATTATTCATGATTGATGCAACAATGGCTGATAAAAAACCTGTACCTATTGTTGCGACAAAGTCACCTTGATTAGCAAGAGCTTGGAGAACCTTCACCCCTAAATCGGTAAGTCCAGCATTACCCAAACCATAGACCACCAAATACATACCGAGCGAGAATAATACAATTTGCCAAGGCGCATAACGCAGTACATGATTAACTGAAACTACAGCTCCCTTACCTTTCTTCCACCATCGTCCTGCGACTGTCATTAACAAAAGAGCTGCACTCCCAGTCACCAAAGAGATCGGTATATTCAGCGGTGCAGTCACAAAATATGCAACTAGTAACGCTAGTAAAATAGGGCAAGCTGTACGAAACACTAATTGATCCTTAATTACCGAGTGAGGCTGTTCAAGTACCTCGACTGAATACCGTTGAGGGATCTGCCGCCCAAAAACGAGCCCAAGCACTACCAATGTGGCAATTAATGACACCAAATTGACTGGCAACATAACGGCTGCATAACGGTCAAAATTAATATCAAAATAGTTTGCACTGACGATATTCACTAGATTAGAGATAACCAATGGCAAACTAGCAGTATCAGCCACAAAACCAGTGGCTATAATAAAAGCAAAGGCAGCAGGTGGAGGGAAATTCAACCTCAATAGAATCGCTATCACAATAGGTGTCAACAACAAAGCGGCACCATCATTAGCAAACAAAGCAGCGATAACTGCTCCCAAAACCACAATCATGGGAAATAACAGGTGACCTCTACCATTTCCACATCGAGCTACGTGGAGTGCTGTCCATGTAAAGAAGCCAGCAGCATCCAATATTAGTGAAATAATAATCAATGCGACAAAAGTAAATGTCGCATCCCAGATAATATTCCATACCACGACGATATCCGCCCACTGAACAACGCCCAGTAGTAGTGCTGCTAACGCACCACCAAGTGCACTCCATCCAATACCTAAACCTTTAGGTTGCCATACAACCAATATCAAGGTAATCACAAAAATTGTTAGTGCCAACATAATAATGACCTGTGTCTCAGATACTGCCTTGATTAACGCGTTGAGATACTGCTTCTACACTTTCTATGCGCTCAGAATAACGATCCGTAAGATAACTGGACCTTCCCCTAGTGAGCCAAGTGAACTTCACCAATTCCTCACAGACATCAACGATACGCAAATATCGTGGCGAAAGATTCATCCGGTCTTCGTCATTGAACTCGGTAAAAGCCTTAGGTACTGAAGACTGATTAGGAATAGTAATCATCCGCATCCAACGTCCGAGGATACGCATTTGATTGACTGCATTGAAACTCTGACTTCCACCCGACACTTGCATTACTGCTAACGTTTTACCCTGAGTAGGCCGTATTCCACCTAATGCCAGAGGAATCCAGTCAATCTGAGTTTTCATGATACCCGTCATCGCACCATGACGTTCAGGACTAATCCACATCATTCCTTCCGACCACATAGTGAGCTCACGCAACTCCTGCACTTTCGGATGATTACTATCAGCGTCGTCAGGTAACGGCAAACCAGATGGATTAAAAGTCCGTACCTCACACCCATACCAACGGAGCAACCGAACAGCTTCCTCTGCGACTAAACGTGAAAAAGAGCGCTCACGCAGTGAGCCGTAAAGCACCAAAATACGAGGAGGATGTCGTGAGTCATTCGGGTGAGCCAATGCATCAATATCGATCGGATGTAGTTTATCCAGATCAATATTAGGCAAACTTACCAACGTGTCATCGTTAGCCACACGAGCAATTCCTGAATAATGCACCACCTCACCATCTTCCTTAATAAACTCTTTTACTGGTTCAGCTAATAAGTCGAGCACTAATTCTGAGGGTCTACATAGTCTTGCACCTTTCTCAGACACTACGATGGGCCGATTGATAAGTATGGGATATGAGATCATAGCATCTATCAGCTCCGCATCTGTTAATGTCTCATCACCCAAATTAAGTTCATCAAAAGGAGTATCCTTTTGTCGTAGAAGTGCTCGCGGTCGTATGCACATATTTTTTATCAATTCGACCAAGCGCTCTCGCGTCAGTGGTGTCTGCAAGTATTCAATAATTTCCGGTATTTCACCAGAAGCTAAAATCATTGCTAAGCTGTTACGAGAAGTAGCACATTTAGGATTATGATAAATCTGAATTTTCATGATATGACTCTAAATTATCCTCTGGTGTATCAAAGCATCCGGTTAAAGCTATCATTAACGAGCCACACACCTCTGGATGACCAGAGCAACAGTCTCGCACTAAAAACTGTATTATTTTTCTTATGTGGTTAAGATTTGCTCTATAGATTATGGAGCGCCCATCTCTCTGAGAACAAGTTAATTGTGCTCGAGTCAAGATAGCGAGATGTGCTGACATCGTGTTATGAGGCACTTCCAACTGGCGAGCAATCTCTCCAGCAGCGAGTCCTTCTGGCTCATGTCGAACAAGAAGACGAAATACCTCTAGACGTGTTTCCTGGGCGAGCGCAGAAAAAGTAGTAATAGCATCAATCATTTCCATATGTCCAAGTATATAGACATATTTTATATAAAACAAGATGTCCAAGAATTAAAGTCCAAATAAGCTTGAAAAGTGTAGATAAAGTGCTACGAACTAAAGCAAATCATAAGGAATGTAAACTACTTAGCAATAATTCCGGATATGTTGGCTGAAAATGCACTTAGATCAATTGTGCTAGGTGCGCCTGCCATTGATATCAACTTTGGCTTAGAAAATGCCCATGTGATTAAAGGCACTAGCGCTTCCTAGCTTACTGTAAATGCAAGAACCAAAGCCGAAGACTATAGACCACAAGCCTTTTAGGAGCAGTTACCACAGAAAATAGACCCCTAGGTCATTACAAACAATAACTAGCAATGATGTTAAAGCGTTATGTTGGAGCAAAGAAGCTATGGTGAAAATTAAGCTTTAGAGATCCATTATTTTGAACGAGTAACTCTTTTCAAAGGCTGTGTCAGTTTAAGTAAGGACTAAATCATAAAAATCCGGTTCGACTCTGTCATACAAAGTTTGCTACTCTAGATTTACTTTTCTTGAATCTGCTCTGAGATTTCAATAAGATTAAGATCTGGATCGCGCAAGTAAATTGATCTTATCGGGTAGTTAGCACCAGTACGCTTAACGGGACCCTCTTCTATTTTCCACCCGCAACCTTGGATATGAGTAATAACCTCTTCCAAAGGGATACTCGAAATAATGCATAAATCCAGTGCACCAGGAACAGGTAGATGTGCTTTAGGCTCAAATTCTTGACCCTTTATGTGAAGATTGATCTTTTGCTCCCCAAACTTGAATGCTATTCGTTCTTGACCGAAGGTTTCAAGTTTCATCTTCAGTACTCTAGTGTAAAAATCAATGCTTTTTTCTTTTTGGCTTGTAGTTAGTACCAAATGATCTAGATGGTGTAGCATAGCTATTCCGTTGTTGGCTGAATTTTTAATTAAGAATTATCTGATAAGGAAAGTTGACGACTACTCACCAGTAGAAGCACTAGAGAGGTATCGACTTTCCTCCCCCTAAAGAGAAGGAAGAAAGTCTACTAACGCTTTACATCATACGCTTCAGTACATCATCTTTTTTCACAAAATGATGAATCAATGCCATACCCACGTGACCAATCACCATAATCAGCAAGATCCAAGCTAACGGTGAATGCAAAGCACCACCCACACTAGCCATCCAAGGGATCTCAGGACCACCGCTAATAAACTGGATGCCAAATGCGCTCCAACCATAGCCAAGACCAACCAAGTACATGACGCCAGTAAGTGGCATTAATAACATACAGGCATAGAGGACAAAATGCCCGAGTTTAACCAATATGGCTGTGGCTGGGTCTTGCAAGGGACGGTTTTTGCTCTGTGTTACTGCCCAGATAATACGCAATATAATCAACAAAAATAATAATGAACCGATATTGACGTGCCAAGAAACGAGCGTTTGACCGACCCAGTGCTCACCGTCATTAATACGATCAAAAAACTTCAGACCCTGCCAAACAATCAGAAGAGCCATAGCCCAGTGGAAAATACGCGTCAGACTGCCATAACGCTCACGTGAATCATTCATCTTTTTTCTCCTATGACGATTTCTTAGATGGTAGCTTAATAATAACACTACTTAATATGGGGACTTTACTTAGCGCACATGCGCGCAACGGTTCGACCCGATTTAAGGATACTTGTTCTATTGATAGCGCTATCTGTGCTTATCCAATCAAAAGCAACACTAAAGCTATCCTATATTTTCTCATGAAAACATGACATCACCATGTCAGTCCCAAACCAGTCGAAGTACGCTTTTCATTTAATTTACGCGGGCCACCACTAATCCTGCTATGGCTGTAACTCATATACCACGAGACCCAATCAGTCATCCGATAACGTACTCCCACCGTCGCATCTAAACTGACATTCGCTGAGCTATTTAAGGGCCGCATTAACTCACCATGAGAGTACACTTCAAAACGATCGCCGCCAATAAAACGGTTGTAATCCCAACGTAAGCTTAAAGAATAAAAGCGTTCAGAAGGTGCATCACTATAGCCATAACGCGCCTTCCCTACTAAGCCAGCCAGTGAAAAAGCACCCTGCTCATTGTCCCAGAGCTGATAGCCGGGGCCAATACCGAGCGCACTCTGACGAGAAACATCTTCAATCTGATCCCATTTGTATAATGCACGAGCTTGCCAGAAGAACTTTTCTGACACAAAACGATCACTGGATAAACTAGCGCCGTAATTATGTGAGCTAGTCACTGAATCATCAGTTTTATGCATATAATTTATATTGAATTTATGGCGCCAATTTAAATGCCTAGCCTCAGCGCCCAAGTTGACTGCATAGTCTTTACTACGGGTAGACGCATTTTTATGATTAAATCCAACGTCAATACGACCACGCCAAGAGTCACTATCCCAGATTGAATATTGCTTGTCTTGCGTATTATGAACAACGACGGTATCAACTGCTTGCATAGAATGCGATACAGACACTGCCTCCAAGTTAGTGACAATCCCATGCGCATCGAGATAATCTTCAACCTGAGATAGGTCCTGAGTATCTAGGTAGGATTCGTCTTCAATCCGACTAATCTGCGCCAAATCCAGCGATAACAAACCACCATAGCTTGTATTCAACAACAGATTGTGTTGATCAATTTGCCTAATTTGTCCACTGAGCCTATCACCATTTTTCATCCAAACCATATCCGCTCTGACAGGGTCTACTACTAAAAGCAGCACACACAACATACCGCAGCAGTGATAAAAATGCTGTATATAGGAGCTAATCCGCAAAGAGCGGCAAGGATAAAAGCTGTTTGACATAACTTATGTAGCTTAAAACTTGGTTAAGTCACCGAGTATAGCCACCGCCAAAGAGCATGCAATAACATTTTGAAAGCAGAAACTACGTAAATAGCCTAAGTCTCTGCCTTACTTGTGAATCATCATCACATTCACTTACACATGGATTAGAGTCGAAAGATTTTGACATACACTATACTAATAAATCCAACCTGTATTTGTATTTATTAATTAAGTGTTTTATGTCAACTATACGAGTGGCCATCTTTGCTTTTGATGGAATTAATTTATTCCATTTATCAATCCCTAGCACTGTCTTATGCGCCGACCAAGAGCATGAAACTATTCACTATAAGCTAAAGTACTTTTCTCTTAAACCGGGTAAATTATGCAGCGAACAGAAAGTTGAAATTACGGTAGATAATGGCCTAGAGATTCTAAAAGCAGCTGATATCATCATTATCCCCGCATGGCATAATCCTCAGGAAAAAGCACCCGAAGAATTGGCTGCCGCACTACAACAAGCTCATCAACGAGGTAGCCTGATCGTTGGCTTATGTCTAGGCGCTTTTGTCTTAGGTGATGCAGGACTACTTGACGGCAGAGAGGCTACCACTCACTGGGCCTCACGAGAAACTTTTGTAGAACGTTTTCCGGCCAGTATTTTTCGACCTGATGTACTGTATATCACCGATGATAATATCATTACATCCGCTGGGACAGTTGCTGCCATTGATTGCTGTCTAGACTTACTACGTCAACGCCACGGCTCTGAGGTTGCTAATCATACCGCACGACTACTAGTGACACCGCCACATCGTTCTGGTGGTCAAGCTCAGTATATTGAACGACCGCTCCCCAAGCTGACTAATGATGAGCGCATACCCGATGTCATGAATTGGGCTCCTAAAAACTTACAACAACCTTTATCTCTCGATATTCTGGCAAAGAAATCAAATATGAGTCGGCGAACATTTACACGGCGCTTTCGAGAGACGACAGGCAGTACAGTCACCCAGTGGTTAAATACTGAACGGGTCTGCAGAGCACAGCAATTACTAGAAACGACTAATTTATCTATTGAGCGGATCAGTTCAGAAGCTGGATTTAGTAGTGCTTTAACCATGCGTCAGCAATTTTCTAAACAGTTAGGGACTACGCCATCCGCTTATCGACAAAATTTCTATAAACAACCAGATTGGCCCGAATCCATCTAACCTTGTCCTTTAGGCCAATTGTCGCCCAGCTACTAGTTAGCTAATCTATTGTCATACTCCGGATAAATAGTATTACCAACTTCTGGATAATCATGCTTAAAAGGAAAAATATGACAAAGTTTATTAGACCTGCCCCACAAGGAACGGCACCTTTGCCACTATCCATTCTTGATTTTGCCATGGCTGGTGAAGGCGTTACAGCACAAGAAGCATTAACGGCCAGCATTGAATTAGCGCGTTTAGCCGATCGTCGAGGATATAATCGATATTGGATTGCTGAGCATCATTCTATGCCAAGTGTTACGACCTCCTCACCGGCTATGCTCCTCGCCCGCTTAGTGGGTGAGACCTCAAACATCAGGCTCGGCTCAGGTGGCATGATGCTGCCCAACTTTCCACCTTTAGTCGTTGCGGAACAATTCGGATTATTAGCATCAATGGCACCTGGACGCATTGACTTGGGTATTGGTAGAGCACCCGGCACAGACGGTCATACAGCGTCGGCACTACGACGCGGGCAAATTAGCGCCGAAGACTATCCGGCTCAACTCATGGAGCTGCTAGCCTTTCTGCATGATGACTTCCCTAGCGACCATCCTTATAAAGACAATATCTACTCCGTACCAGGCCCGAAGCAAGCTCAAGAAAACGGAGTTGCAGATTCTTTTATAGCTCCACCTATTTGGCTACTTGGCTCCTCTGATTTCTCAGCACGCCTTGCTGCAGAACTTGGTTTTCCATTTGCATTTGCGGCTCATTTAGCGGACCAAAATGTCATGGTCGCACTAGACGTTTATCGTCGTCATTTTAAGCCTTCAAAGGTTTTAGACAAGCCCTATGTTATTAGTAGCTTTGGAGTAATGGCTGCGGATGATGAACAAGAAGCAAAGCAACAGTCTTGGGCTTATTCTCATGCCATGATGCGGATGTCTACACGTCGCTCATTTGTTGTACCAACACCAGAAAACGCAGAAAATTATCAATACTCAGCAACAGAGCATGAGCTGATAACGATGTGGGATACTAAGACCTTAAAAGGCACGGGTGAGCAGGTGATTGAACAACTCAATGCTTGGCAACAACGAGTTGAAGCCGATGAACTGATGATTTTAAATTTAGGCCATACGCCTCAAGCTATTCATCGCTCAACTGAGCTAATAGCCGATGCCTTTGGTTTGCCAAAAAATGTATTAAGCAAAACTAACTAAATAGTAAGTATTTAGAATTAATAAAAAATTAAGGTCATTGATAGCAATGACCTTATATATAAGAATAAAGAAATATATTACTCATTTGCCAGCTTTAGATATATTAAAGGCTACCGGTTCATCAGCAGTAGCCTTAACCCCCTTTCTAAAACTTAAGTAATTCGCCATCTTCGGGGATTTCCACCTGCTCCTGAATACCCTTCTCCTGCACATACTCTCTAAGTTCCTCGCGAGTCTGTGACATATGATTAATTGCATCCATATGTGTGGCAACTATCTTAGCTTCAGGAGATTGTTGAGATGCACGCAAGATATCCTCTTTTCCCATAATGATCGCCCCCTCAAAACCTTCTAGTACGGCATGACCAGCATTAATAACGATAATCTGTGGTTGGTATTGGGTCAAAGCCTCTTCAACTTCATCGCGCCAAATGGTATCACCTACTAAATATAGAGTCTGATAACCTGGAGCTTGAAAAACTACTCCCATCGCCTCCCCAAGAGATTCGGCAATTTCAGGGATCGCATACATTTCATCAGTGCCATGCTGCCCATCTGTTTTGTTAAGTTTTACACCACCAAACTTAACCTGTTCTGATAATACACGCACATTAGTAAAGCCCTGCGAAAGGATAAGATCAGCATCGGCTTGATGTTGTGTAAAAAGAGGAATATCCTTTGCTAAAACTTCCTGCGCTGCATCATCCCAGTGGTCTAAGTGAGTATGGGTAACAATAACCGCATCAACATCTGCAACAATCTCCTCTGCAGGTATTGGTAATTCGACCAGAGGATTACGCAATTCGCTACGATACGTTCCTTCAAAACCCGGATAATTACCTTTCTTTGATAGCATCGGGTCAATTAAAAAAGTAGTCTCGCCATAGGTAATTTTTATAGTTGCATTACGAATCTGCTGCAACTGCACTGTCTCTGTCACAGATTGTGAATTAATACTCTCTTGCTTTTGTACATAGGAACTACAAGCGGTAAGACCTAACGCCAAAACCAAGGAGCTAAGGAGAGATTTAATAGGCATATAATGACCTCAACTAATAATAAATAATAATTTCGATTAAAAAAGAACAATGCCTCCTAGAGAAGCACTGTTCTTGAAAAATATAACAACAATAAACGCTGCCTATTTAAGCTGACAAGTACTCATCCACCGACTTTACTGTCGCATAGCCAAATTCAAAGGCGGCCATCATTGCGGCATGAGCTTGGGCGGCACTCACATCAACACCATTAAAACTCAAATCTAGCGTAGCGCAAGCATCATGTAATACCGTCGCCTCATAGCCCATATCGACCGCAGCACGAACAACTGCGTCAATACACATATGGCTCATGGCACCAATTACTACGACTTCTTGAACACCCTGCGCTTCTAACTGCTGCTGCAGATCAGTCTCTCTAAAGGCATTAATGTGATTTTTAACAATTACCGCTTCATTATCACGTGGCGCCACTGCGGCCTGTATTTCAACACCATCCGTACCTGGTACAAAAACAGGGGCTTCGTCATTAATAAACTCATGACGGATGTGAAAAACAGGAATTCCTTTATTCCGAGCATCAGCAATCACTTTGACTGCATTATCAACCGCTGCTTCAATACCTGACAGCGGTAATTTGCCTGTTGGTAAATATTCATTTTGTAGATCGACAACAATCAGACCACGTTGTTTCATTGTGTTTGCTCCTAGTTAATAAATTGGAGTCTCTATCATCGCCGACAAAGTAGAGTTTGAGAAGTGGCCAGATCGACAATCTACAGGGCGATACCGACACCCTAGATATAATGGAAAATTAACTATAAACCCTAGAGGCTTTTGACTGATTTTTGTTGAGCACTAAAGCGGCGTCGGTAATCACTAGGTGATAGACCAACAATCTTATTGAATACTTTGCGAAAAGCGCTGGGATCACTGTAACCCACTTCCCATGCCACACGCTCAATTGACTCACTACTAAACTGAAGTAACTCACGTGCCCTGCCCACTCGCAATCGCTGACAATACTCTGTACTCGTCATACCAGTAGCTTTCTGAAAACGACGCAAAAAAGTACGCTCCTCTAGCCCAGCTTGCTCTGCGAAAGCCGCTAACGATACCTCTTTTGCCTGAGTAGCCTGTAACCAATGTTGCACCTTGAGCACCGCCGCATCACCATGAGTCAAGCGAGGAGAAAACACACTGTAATAGCGTTGTTCCCGACCCGGCGGGTCTACTAATAGCATACGTGCCGTCGCTATCATAACGGTAGAACCCAATAAACGGTCAACGAGCCTTAAGCCAAGGTCTGTCCAAGACATTAGTCCTCCGGCTGTAATCACATCACCATCATCAATCATGAGTCGATCGCTATCCACCCTCACTTCTGGAAAGCGCTGCTGCAACTCTTCTGCATATACCCAATGCGTCGTCATCGGTCGATTAGTCATGAGCCCTGTAGCCGCCAGATGAAAAGCACCAGCACAGACTGAAGCCAGCACCACACCTTTAGCATGCTGCTCACATAACCAATCAGTTTGTAAATTATTGGGCATCTTATGAGCAGAGTCATCAAGTGAAGGCGGTAAAATCATGGCAGAAAGTACCGATGTCGCATCCTCTGCGCTATCAAAAATACGCTGTGGATAGTTAGCTGGATTATCTTGCTGCCAATGACTGACCCTCAAAGGGAGTGCGGAAACACTCGAATCCGAATAAGAGGTCATTATACGGTTAGCCACCTCAAACAAATCCGTCAGTCCCGACACCGCCGCTTGCTGAGCGGTAGGATATAGAAGCAAGCCAATTTCAAGCGTCTTTTCATCTTGCATTATTAATTAACAACCTATTTTAATGCGCTGATTTTGTCTTGGTTTTCATGGTCATTTCTTCAAATAACTCATAACGCTGTAAAATCGCTTTTTCAATTTCCATGATAACTATAAAGACAATCCCACTCACGATAATCAGTGACCATTCAAAAACAGACAATGGACGTGACTCAAACACCATATTCAAAAATGGCAGATAGGTAAAGAGTATCTGCAACACAATCACTGCTAATACTGACCAACGTACCGCCGCAGTACCCTTGAAGACCTCTGGTGAAAAAGGCTTCAAACGCAACTGACGAATACAAAATAGATAGGCGATTTCCAGCATACAGAACATATTCACCACCATCGTTCTTGCTGTTTCAACATCTCGACCACCATTTAAAGCCCATTGGAAAATACCAAAGGTAAAGGCACTAAACAAAATGGAAACAAAAACAATACGCCAAGCCATAAAAGGTGAAACCAGGGCAGCTCCCGTTTTCCGAGGGGGGCTCTGCATTACGCCCTTTTCGGCCGGTTCAAATGAAAGCGATAAGGCCAAGGTCACGGTCAAGACAACATTAATCCATAAAATTTGTACTGCACTCATCGGTAAGATTAAACCAATGAGCAAGGCTAAAATAATGGCGATGGCCTCCCCCCCATTAGTCGCCAGACTCCACGCAATCACTTTGCGAATATTGTCATAAATGGCTCGCCCCTCATAGACGGCGGCATTAATCGTGGCAAAGTTATCATCCGTCAGAACCATCTGACTGGCTTCTTTGGCCGCCTCGGTTCCCTTATTACCCATCGCAATTCCGATATCAGCCTGCTTTAATGAGGGCGCATCATTAACACCGTCACCCGTCATGGCAACTACATGACCAAGCGACTGCAAACTACGGACTATACGTAATTTATGCTCCGGAGTAGTACGAGCAAACACTGAAGTCTCTTCAGCCACTTTAGGTAGTTGAGTATCTGGCACCTCATCTAACTGCTGACCCGTAAGCACTCGAAGATCCTCAGCCTGACCTAATTGCCTAGCAATGGCAGCAGCCGTTTTTTCATGGTCTCCGGTAATCATCTTGACGTCAATGCCAGCCTCGCGACAATCTGCTACTGCATCAATTACCTCTGCACGTGGTGGGTCGATAAAACCGGCAATACCTACAAAATGCAAATCTCGAATAGAATCCAAACAGAATGGCTCAATCAAATCACTTGTTAAGCGGCGATAAGCAAAGCCAAGCACGCGTTGACCCTGCTCTGCGATTTTTTCAATGGTGTCCAACCAATAATCTCGGTCAAGCGCTTCTTCTCCACCGTCAGCAGAAAACTGAGTACGTGATAATGCTAATAATTGCTCAGGTGCACCTTTAACTAAAATAAGTAGTTCATCCTGCTCCCCTAACCGCGCCTTATTAAGCGTTGCCATAAAGCGATATTCCGCATCAAAAGGCACCACATCAACACGGGGATAAGCCTGTTTTAATAATCTCGGATCCTGATTTGCCTTTATGGAATACGCATGTAAAGCCCCCTCCATCGGGTCGCCCTCAACATGCCACTGCTGCTCTTTCTCATAAAGCCTAGCATCACCACAAAGACAACCTATTTTGGCAATCCACTCTGCCGCCGCAACCGCGGTCCCAGTCTGACCTTGCTGAAACTCCAACGCCCCCACCGGCTCATAGCCACTCCCCTCTACCGTAATAGCACCAGCTTTTGTGACAATCGTTCTGATGGTCATCTCATTACGGGTTAAGGTACCCGTTTTATCTGAACAAATAACGGTCGTTGCCCCTAATGTCTCAACCGCCGGTAAACGTCGAACAATCGCATTACGTGCTGCCATGCGTCGAACGCCCAAGGCCAAGGTAATGGTAATCACGGCTAATAAACTTTCAGGAACCAGACCAACCGTGATGGCCACAACCAGCATCAAGGCATCAACCCATGAGTAGTCCCTGAATAACACAGCGAATATAAAGAGGGCCAATGCTAGGAACATAGCAAAAATAGCAAAGGCTTTACTGAATCTGGCCACTTGCTGCAATAAAGGCGTATCCAACTCCTCGGTTTCGGCAATTAAACGACCGATATGCCCAATTTGCGTATTCACCCCTGTTTCTGTGACCACCGCCATGGCTTGACCCGCTGCAATTAAGGTGCCAGAAAATAGCATGCAAAAGCGGTCACCAAGTACTATATCTGTAGCTACCTCAGCAATGGTTTTTTCTACGGTAACCGATTCCCCAGTCAAGACTGACTCATCCACCCGCAAACTATGAGCGCTAATCAAGCGCGCATCTGCAGGTACTCGATCACCCGCCTCTAATAAAACGACATCGCCCGGCACTAAGCTCTCAACAGCGACCGACTTACGCTGGCCATCACGTACCACATGCGTGATGGGAGCCAAAATAGAACGTAGACCTTTGAGCGACTCCTCTGCTTTACCCTCTTGAATAAAGGCAATAATTGCATTAATGATTACTACCGATAAAATAACCGCCGCATCAACCCATTGAGCGACCAAAGCTGCAATCGCTGCAGCAATCAGTAAAAAGATAACTAACGGGTCTTTAAAATTGCGCACAAAACGTTGCCAAACCGGCGTCGTTGCCGGTGACGGTAAGGCATTAGGACCATGAGTATCAAGTCGTCTTGTCGCTTCTTCTTCTGTTAAACCATTTTTATCAACCGACAACTTTTCTAAACACTGCTCAACGCTCAAACTATGCCAATTAACTTCCCGCTCCGAGCTCATGTGATCACTATTCACAATCATTCATCCCTTTCTGCTATGTATTTGATAACGAGGCACTAAGAATCCAGCCAACTCTATTGTAGCTCAGCTTACATTTTTCTAAAAAATGAAAAGATTTGTTATCTCCTGTCTAGCAGACAGAGGGGCCTCATACCACACTATTGCAACACAAGACAATGACTGAGGTATGACGTGAAAGATAAGTTGACGCCTTTTGTAAGCCTATGCAATTAAATTTGGATAATACTTCTTAATGCTTGTCCGGAGAAGAATAAAACTTGATAGTAATGCAAACCTCCATTACTATGTAAATATATTCTAATGGAGATAGTCATGATCACATTATCAGTTACAGCTAAAGGACAAATTACTTTAAAAAAAGAGTTACTTCAGCACATTGGTATCCAACACGGTGAACAAATTGAAGTCATCAAATTACCTGATGGTGAATTAAGAATTAAAGCTAAACAACCATCACAGCCCATCAGCAATGTTTTCGGAGCTCTTAAAGAGAAAGCAGCTGGAAAAGTAGTATCGATCGAAGAAATGGATGACGTAATTGCTAAAAGTTGGGCTGGTGAAAAATAGTGAAAATTATAGCTGACACAAATATTCTAGTTCGTGCCATTGTTGAAGACGACTTAAAACAGGCTAAAAAAGCTCAAAAGATATTACTTGAAGCAAGTCTAGTCGCCATTACTCCAATTGCTTTATGTGAGCTTTATTGGGTTCTAAAAAGAGCTTATAAAATTACTGAACCTGATATTGAAAACGTTATTCGTACTTTAACGAGTGCTTCCAATGTACGTACAGACCTCCTAGCTATTAACGCTGGGTTAAAGTTCATGAATAATGGTGGTGACTTTGCAGATGGGGTTTTATGGTTCTTAGGCACTAAATTAGGCGGACAAACCTTTGTCTCATTTGACAAAAAAGCGGTAACTATTCTTAAAGAAATGAATGCTAGCGCCAATCTGCTTTAATACAAATTAATGATTGAAAAACAGAGGCTCCATTTATACCTACAGTAAAACTTAATATGGTTCGTTTTTAATGAAAACCAGCTGACTGGACAACACTATAAATCAGTATAAGCCAATGATTTTAAACAAAAAATAAATATCAATAAAATCAGTAGAAATTTAGATGGTCCCCCAGCCGGACTAGAAGTCAACCGTAACTCATTGAGTTTAAAGAAATCAAAAAAATTTATTTACATTTATACCAACAAATGTACCAACATTAAAAAAACTGTCTTATTTTTTCACCTGAGTCTCGTACTTTACTCTAATTAATGACTCTACCATTTCTGTTTTTGTACAGTTGTTTATTCGCGCTAGCTCATCAAGCTGCCCTCGCACCTCATAAGACAAAGACATATTTGTTTGAATTTTTGCTTCACGATTTGTTTGAACTTGTAGATTTTTGAATTTTTTCCGAATCTGCTCTAAGTGATACAACTGCTCATCATCTCTAAAACCTGCTGTATCTAAAAAAGATAGCACATCCTCTATCGTTGAAAACATCGGAACCATTGAGACGGATGCTTGATGATTATCCTGATACCACTCCCACGCTATTTCACATTTTTCTTTCTGCTTACCCGTACCATACCAAGATAACTTTCTGACAAAATGCTGCCTCCGAACCCAAGATTGTAACAACTCATTCAGTTTATTTTGTTTAAACAGAGAGCCAATAATTAGCCAGTCAAATAAGGCAATGATTTTTTGTTTGGGTCCAAGGTTGGTTAATCTGTTAAACCGTTCCCACTGACTTACAGAAAATGATGAGAAAAACTGTCCAAAAACAATGTTAAAAAGATAAGCAGGTTGACGGCCTTTTTCCTCTATAAAATCAAATAATTGCAATGGAAGAAAAGTGTCATTCCACCTAGTTTCAATGGACATCTTCATATAATGATTTGACGCTATCACGTCACTCATTCGCTCAATCCATCCATGTGAACCAAAATCACCTACAGAAGTAATATTAAGATTAAGATTAGGA
>LSQX01250078.1_pt1 | contig 21296 bp, 11 predicted proteins | sample 654561 | NCBI WGS metagenome assembly LSQX01 (sample SAMN04489861, study PRJNA283612) | anaerobic digester metagenome | isolation source: 4 biogas reactors fed with cattle manure at either 37C or 55C with and... | place: Denmark: Kongens Lyngby | collected 2014 | reverse complement strand
CTGATGTGCATCGAGGACTAGCCCCGAGAGCAAAGCCTGTACCCTTCAGGCGGCCGCCGTCACCGTGACGGCGGCCGCTTCATTGTACGGCAATACAACAAGACGTGTGGATCGGCGCCGTTATGGGTATCTTCAATCCATAATGCGCTGGCTGGGCGCGCGGGAGGCAGGCAGTACAACAGATTGATGGAGGTGTTGCGCGTGCAGCAGGCGAGACTCTCGACAGTCCCAGTTGTTTCGGCAGTGGTGTTGTCGCTGGCTCTGCTCTTTTCAGGATGCGGTGGTGGCGGCGACAGCCCCGCGGGGGACGGCGATGGCGCGGTCACGGCGCGGATAGTCCTCACCGATGCACCCCGGTCTGATATCCAGGAGGTCCATGTTCATATCGTGCGCATTGAAGCGGTCTCCGATGCCGGTACAGTGCTACTTGTCGGTGATGAGGATATCCCGAACGACATTGAGCTGATGGCGCTCGCGGCGGATCCGATGCTGCTCGGAGAGCGGAATCTCCCGCCGGGAAGCTACACGCAACTGCGGATGATCGTCAATGATGCCCCCGGCACGAACTACATCATAGACGGCGATGGCGTGCGTCATGATCTGACCGTCCCAAGCGGCCCCCAGACGGGCATCAAACTGCTGACTTCTCGGTTCACCGCCACGGAGGGCAGCACCATCACCATTCTGCTCGACTTTGATGCCGCCGCCTCAGTGCATCAGGCCGGCCGGAGCGGGCAGTGGATCATGCGCCCAACGGTCTTCGCGAACATTATTCAGGGCGTCCAAATCAGCCTCGGCACGATCCGTGGCACGGTCCTTGACGCGGCCGGCGAGCCACTGCCGGTGCCCGAGGAGAGGATGCTGGGCGTCTTTGTCGAGACCGAGGAGGGTGTAGTCGCGGTTGGGGAGGTCTCCCCCGAGGACGGCACATTCGAGATCGCAACAGTAGTCGCGGGCGATTACGACCTGACGGTGCGCTATGCCGACGCCGGTGACTGGGAGAACCCCGACGAACCGCTCCAGCTTGACGTGGAGGGCGCGTTGGTGCAGGCGATCGCTTTCCTGCTCGGGGCGGATCAGACGCTCGACCTTCAGATAGTCGTGGCTACTGAGTGAGATACTCCCAATACGCTACTTCCGCGGCCGCCACCGAATCGGTGGCGGCCGCTGCGTATGTACGAAGGCCCCGCCGCCGCCCGTAGCGAATATCCACGCCGAACGGAATCATATTCCGCAGGAGAGTTCACTCATGAAGACCACCCATGTTCTTCTGACGGGCGTCCTCTGCTTCGTCATCGTCGCCTTTGCGGGTGCGCAGGAGGCGCCGCTGCTGATTGCCGACGCCGGGCAGGCGAAGGCTGTGATCGTGGCAGGCGAGGGTGAAGTCGCGAAACTCGCCGCCTCCGAACTTGAGAAGTATCTGGAGGAGATCGCCGGTGCCGATTTCCAGGTACTGCCGGCGGGCGAGGCCGCTGCAGATGGTCTCGCGCGCATCTACGTCGGCCCCTGCGATGCCTCACGCGCGGCGGGCCTTGGCGTGGAGGACCTCGCGCGCGATGGCTTCCACCGGGCCGTCATCGGCAACGACCTCTATCTGCTGGGCCGCGATGTCGAGGGGCGGCACCACCCCCGCCCGGTGCTCGTCGAGCGCGCAACGCTCTTCGCCGTCTATGATCTGCTCGAGGACATCTGCGGCGTACGCTTCTTCACCGCAGGCCCCTACGGCGAGGTCGTGCCGCAGATGGCGCGCATCGAGGTCCCTCGCGAGAGCATCGTGGAGGAACCGTTCTTCGTGGATCGCTCGCTGTCTCAGACCGGTCTGCACCACTACGGCTACCCGGACGCGGACGCTCACGCGGCGCTTGAGGGCGAGGCGGATCGCCAACTGTGGCTGCTGAAGGCCCGCTACGGCACTATGAAGATGGCGGCAGGCTGCCACTCGTCGCACTACCTCAACTGGGATGAGCGCTTCGCCGAGGAGCACCCGGACTGGTTCGCACTGCTGCCCAATGGCGAGCGCGCCACGAACACCCCGCGCGGCTCATACCTGTGCTACTCGCACCCCGGTGTCATCCAGACGTGGATAGACGACGCCCGCGCCTACCTCACCGGCCAGCCGCCCGAGAGCCGCGGGCTGACCACCTGGAACAAGGCCGGCTACGGCGACGAGTTCATGGTGGACCCGCACGACTCATACCCGTACTGCCAGTGCGAGAGGTGCCAGGCGATATTCCAGGCCGACCCGTCGCAGGCTTTCTCCGATGTGATCTTTCCGACGGTGGTAAAGGTCGCCGAAGCCGTCAGCGACATCGAGGGCGCCTACGTCTCGACCCTCGCCTACGGCCCCAAGCGCATGCCGCCGAAGACGGTGACGCTGCCCGAGAACGTGCGCATCCGCCTCTGCGTCAACGGCCCGCTCTATCACTCGATGCCCGGCACGCGCGACGCGCAGATGGAGATGATCCGCGACTGGAGCAGCCGGATGGAGGGGAGCCTCGTCCTGTGGCTCTACCCCAACGCCGCGCGCCCGACGAAACCGATCGCGGGGGTGCCGGAGATCCAGCCGCATGCCATCGCTGAGTTCATCCGCGCGATGAAGCCCTACGTGAAGGGCGCTTACTTCGAGAACGAGAGCACCGCGCACACCTTCCGCTTCCTAGACGAATACGTGATCCTCAAGCTCCTGTGGGACCCCGATCAGGACGTGGACGCGCTGCTGAACGACTACTACACGAGCTTCTACGGCCCGGCTGCCGAGCCGATCGGGGCGATCTACGCGAATCTGGAGGAGCTCTGGCGGCAGGTCTACACACTCTACGGCGGCGATGAGCCGCGCTTCGCCTCACGCGTTGACCTGTGGGAGAAGATCTACACCGAGGATGCGCTCGCGGAGCTTGACGCGCTCGTAGAGCAGGCCACGGCGCTTGCCGCGGGCAAGGAGGCATACGAGTGGCGCGTGGCGCTGATACGCAACGAGATGGTGGGCAGGCTGCATGAGAATCGCGCAACATACGTCCGCGAGCTTGGCGTGGCGGCGCAGACAGAGAGCACCTGCTACCGCGCTCAGGCGCAGCCCGACGCCGACGGCCTGCTGCCGCTGGAGGCGTGGGAGGGCTGGCCGCATGAGGTGCTCGGCCCGGCGATGGAGACCGAGGCGCTGCATGTGCTTACGCACGTGAAGACCGCGTGGACGCCCGAGGCGCTGCACCTGCTGATCGAGTGCGAGGAGCCGACGCTGGAGAACTCGGCGACCAAGCTCGATCGCGAGGCCGACGACCCTATGCTCTGGCAGGACAACTCTGTCGAGTATGTGCTCACCTACAACGACGAACGCATCATGGGCGACGCGAGCTATCACCCGCTGGTGAATGACCGCGGCGTGATCTCCGACCTGAACGTCGCCCTCGGCGAGCATGACTGGAGCTGGAACAGCGAAGCCACGATGAAGGTGGAGCCGACGGAAGCAGGCTGGCGCGTGCGTATTGCGGCGCCGTGGTCCACGATGGGCATTGACGACCCGCTGAAGCTCGGTCGCGCGGCGTTCAACGTCATGCGCCACAGGGCCATGAAGGAGCAACTGCCGCAGTACTTCGCATGGTCGCCAGCTTCGCAGCAGGGGAGCTGGACCGAGCCGACGCGCCACGGTCAGTTGATCTTCAGCGATGAAGCGCCGCCGCCTGCGCCGGAGAACCTGCTGCAGAACGGTTCGCTCGATGAGGCGCGCGAGGATGGGCGCTTCTTCGCAACGTGGGGCTCACCGAGTTCGAACGCCGACAACATCGCGCAGGACCGCGAGGTGCGCTACGATGGCGCCATGTCCGCGCGCCTGCATGCCGATGAGCCTGAGACGGTGACGCTGCTGCAATACGTGGACGCCGTCAAGCCGGGGCGCACATACCGCTTCACCTGTAAGATCAAGACGGACAGCATCGAAGCGGCCGAACCGGGCCACAACGGCGCATACGTCGTCTTCTGCGCCCCGCACTTCAACACGTTTGTGCCCGATCAGGCGCTCATCGGCACGAGCGACTGGCGGAACATCGAGTTCGAGGCAACCACCGCCGAAGAGTGGCCGGCGGACCGGCGACCATACGTGCGGCTGAGGCTGAACGGCTGCACCGGCACCGCGTGGTTCGATGAGGTTCGACTGATAGATGTGACTGACGAATAGACGGACTACGAGCAAGGCGCACAATATCCGGCGGCCGCCATCGCTTGATGGCGGCCGCTTTCAGTTCCGGCTCATCGCTGGAGATACTGCTTCAGCGCCAGCGCGTTGTTGTGCTCGGTGTCGCGGGCGCCATAGACGAGCGTGAGCGCGTGACCGTCGGCCCACTCGCGTAACTGCGCCACGAGTTCCGGCTCCTCATCAAGCTCCGCGAAGTACCGCGCGCGAAACTCATCCCACAGCGCCGGATCATGCCCGAACCACTTGCGCAGGTCGTCAGAAGGTGCGATCTCCTTCATCCACTCGTCTATTTCCGCGCTGTCTCTGGAGACGCCGCGCGGCCAGATCCGGTCAACCAGCACCCTGCGCCCGTCCTGCGGGCTCGGTGCATCGTATGCCCGCTTGAGCTTGATCATGCCTCACCGCCTCCTCACTCACCTCAGATCACCCAGGAGGATACCATGTCCTCCTGGGTTGGCACTTCGACCTGCAGGAAGCCAAGCTCCGGCCAGCGCTCGAGGATATGCCCCTCACGAGCAATGATCACCGCGAGCTTCAGCGTCCCTCCCGGCTGAAGATCAACCACCGCGAGCGGGATGCGGGCCTCGAAGATCTGGTCCACCACGCACTGTGCTTCGGCGCAGAGCGTACCGTTGACCTCGACCGGCTCGCCATGTCCCATGCCGGTGACCGCTATTGTGTGTTCGACCTCACCGCTGAAGACGACCTCCATCCTGCACTCGCTCAGGGCCTCCAGCGCCGGGCGGTCGGTGTCCAGCCGCAGCCACAGGTTGCGGTCATCGAAGCCGAAGTGAAGCTCCTGCACGATGTAGCTGCTGCGCTGCATGGCGGACGCAAGGCCGGCCGTTCGAAGCAGCGCCGCGGGCTGCCACTCGAAGTAGCTCGTTATGCGCCCGTCAATGTTCGCGGTCATCGGTCCGGCTGCCTCACGCGCGAGGCGGCTGATCTTCTCGGCATAGATCGGCTCCTCGACGGCCTCGGGCGGCTCCTCCCCGAGTGCCCGGTAGGTCGCGGCTACATGAGAGCGAAAGAGCGCGTCGAAGATGTCCGCGTCGAGCGTGTGCTGGTTCTCCGAGTACCACCAGAACCAGTCGCTGCCCTCGGCGATCATCAGGTGCCGACGCGCCTGCTCCACCGCGTCCGGGTCATGACGATCGCGCTTCACCGCCTCAAGCGCGCCCGTCAACAGCTCCCATGCCCGCCGATGCTCTTTGCCCCCGATCCAGGTGCGGAAGGAGTGGTCGATCCACGAGCCGGGAAAGACGCTGCTCAGCCTGCTCTGCGGCGGAAACTCCTCGAGGTGCTCCGAAACCGTCACCGCCTGCACATCATCAGCCGCTTCAATGCCCTCGTAGAGCGCGCGCAGGAAGCCCTCTCCCGCGTCGGGGTACCAGCCCCAGGGATTCTCACCGTCGAGAATCACGCTGACCAGCGGAGGGGTGCCATCGCCGGTGGCCTCAGCCACTGAGCGCAGGCGTGTGACGAAATCCTCGGCGGCATCGGCGGCTGACCAGTCGCGGTAGACGAAGCCGATCAGGTCGGACAGGCGATGATCGCGGAAGATCATCCCCAGGCGCCCGTCGGCAGCGAGCCACGGCCTGTACCGCTGCGATGGCGACGGCCGGTCGCTGAGGCCGAGGCTCATCGCCAGCACCTCCTCATCGGAGGCGGCCCACTGCACACCCTCCTCGGCGGCAATCCGCAGCGCCTCGTCGCTGACGGAACCCTCCGACGGCCACAGGCCATGCGGGCGACTGCCGAAGACCCGCTCGTGATGGTCAATGCCTTTGCGGAGCTGCCGCCGCGCCTCCTCAGGCTCCCGCCAGTAGGGCTGCGGCAGTCGCGCGGCAGGGATGCGCCGCTCGGCGTCCTCCATCTTCGCCAGCAGCGGGAGGATCGGGTGATAGTGCGGCGAGCAGGTCAACTCCGCGCAGCCGCGTTCGGCAGCCGCGCGATAGGTGTCTATGACACCCGCGACCGTCCGGTCCATCACGTCCAGCAGCGCGATCTTCTCGTCCTCGGTGAAGTTGCGGTCCTTCTGCCGCAGTGCATGAACCACGTCGCTCTCGTGGTCGAGCGCAAAGCCGCACCACGCAAGATTAAAGAGCACCTGCAGGTCCCGGTATTCCTCAGTGGAAAAGATACGGCAGGCGCGGTCAATCGTCTCCGAGTTGCGGTCAACGCCTCTCTTGTGCAATAATTCGCCGTAGCGGGCGCTTGCCGCCATCGTCGCGGCGGGATGTCCGCCGCACATGTGTGCGAGGAGATAACGCTGGTCGTCGAGCGTGAGGTCGTCGGGGTTGAGGCGGGACAGTTCCATGGCGCGATCGACGATCTCACCCCGGGCATAACCCTCAAGCTGCTCGATCAGCGACGGAACGAGATTGAAGGTAACTCGCGTGTGCTCGAACTGCCCGAGCAGCCACGGCATGTCGTAGTAGGCGCTACAGGCATGCAGGCGTGCGAACGGCAGGGCTGCGCGCTGCGAGCCAGGCCACAGATACCAGGGCTGGTGCATGTGCCAGACGAAGGCTACGTGGACGCGACGCATCGCGAATCGTCAACTCCCCCTGCGCGGTTGCGCGTGCGGATGGATGGACAATCCCTGCCACCTGGATTCGAGGTAGAGTCATGAGCTCGGCGCCCGGAGCGTTCTGTCTGGTTCTGCATACACATCTCCCCTACGTCCTTGGCCACTCAACGTGGCCACATGGTGCGGCGATGTTGTACGAGGCGGCGGCGGAATGCTACCTCCCGCTGCTGCGGGTCTTCCGCAAGCTCGTCTGGGATGGCATCTTGCCCAGAGTAACTGTCGGCCTCACGCCGATCGTGGTTGAGCAGCTTGCGGACGACCGCTTCAAAGAGTGGTTCCCGCAGTATCTCGATGACCGCATTGCCACCGCCGAGGCCGACGCCGTGCAATTCCGCTCAAACGGCGAACTGCACACCGCATGGCTCGCGGAGCAGTGGGCCGAGCGCTACAGCGGCCTGCGGCGCATGTACTGCGACGAGCTCGACCGCGACATCGTCGCCGCCTTCGGCCAGTTGCAGGAACAGGGCGCCATCGAGATCATGTGCTCGGGCGCCACCCACGGCTACTTCCCCTTGCTGCACGAGGATGCCTCGATCGAGGCCCAGATTCGGCAGGGCGTCAGCACCCATCTGCGGCATTTCGGCCGCCATCCTCGCGGCTTCTGGCTGCCCGAGTGTGCCTATCGCCCGCGCACACGCTGGGCGCCCCCGGCCTCCATCGAACGCCCCGACGGGCATACCTGGCTCCGCAGGGGCGTCGAGGAGATACTCGGCAGCAACGGGCTCGACTACTTCGTCATAGACAGCCACCTGCTCGAAGGTGGTGGGGCGCCATTGCCGGTTGATATTGACTACTCCGACAGCCTCGGGAAGCTCTGGGGCCGCATCACCAGGCGCGGGAGTGAGCAGCCTCGCCCCGCGCATGAGAAGACGACCAACTGGGCTTACTTTGTAGGAAGTCATTTCGAGGATCATCCGCCGGTGGCCTGCTTCGCGCGCAATCCGGTGGTCTCCCACCAGGTCTGGAGCGCCGATCACGGCTATCCCGGCGATGGCTGGTACCTGGAGTTCCACAGGAAGCATCAGCCCGGCGATCACCGCTACTGGCGCATTACCGACGATCAGAATGACCTCTCTACCAAGCAGCACTACTCACCAGAGAACGCGCACCGGCGCGTACTCGCGCAAGCCGGTCATTTCGTGGCGACGCTGCATGATATGCTTGAGGCGCTGGAACGGCCCTATGGGCGCAGGCCCATGGTCTGCGCGCCATTTGATGCTGAACTCTTCGGCCACTGGTGGCACGAGGGGCCGGGATGGCTGGAGCAGGTGATCCGCTGGATAGACGCGGATCCGAGGCTTGAGATGATGACCGGGCGGGAGTATCTCGCCGATACGCCACCGGCGACAGCCGTGACGCTGCCTGAAGGCTCGTGGGGGGCCGGTGGCGATCATCGCATCTGGCTTAATGACGATACCGCCTGGTCGTGGCGGCGGATCTACCAGGCGGAGCGGCGCATGCAGAACCTGGCGGAGACGCTCGGGCCAAGCCCGGATGAGCAGCTTCAGAGCTTTCTGCGGCAGGCGGCCCGGGAATTGCTGCTACTGCAGGCGTCGGACTGGCAGTTCCTGATCTCCACCGGCGGGGCCGCCGATTACGCCGCCCACCGCCTCGTGGCGCATCATACCGACTTCAATCGCGTCGCGGATCTCGCCGAGCGTTGGGTCCGCAGAGAGCGGCTGACTGAGGCGGACTGGGCCTACTTCGGCTCGCTCTGTGAGCGGGACCGGCCGTTCCCGGATGTGGATCCGAAGTGGTTCGCATGATGGTAGCGGCACCTGCAGGAGGGCACTGGCTTGTCTGAGCTGCGCAAGGACCCGATCATAGATCGCTGGGTGATCATCGCCGCTGAACGCGGCAGGCGCCCGACGGACTACCACTCGCCGCGGCCGACACCCGGCGGGGTAGCATGCCCGTTGTGCGTGGGCAATGAGCGGATGACCCCGTCGGAGATCTGGGCGGTCCGCCCGGGTGGCAGCGCGCCCAACGGCCCCGGCTGGCAGGTGCGGGTGGTGCCAAACAAATATCCCGCGCTGCGAGTAGAGGGAAGCGCAGAGCGACGGGGTCTGGGCAACTTCGACCTGATGGACGGCATCGGGGCACACGAGATCATCATAGAGAGCCCGGATCACGACTGGCGCATGGCGGACGGCCCGCCTGAAGCGATCGCGCAGGTGCTGCTTGCGTGGCAACTGCGCCTGTCGGATCTCTATCGGGACGAGCGCCTCCGTTACTGCGTCATCTTCCGCAATCACGGCGCTGAGGCGGGGGCGACGCTCAGCCACCCGCACTCGCAGATCATGGCGATCCCGGTCGTCCCACAGCGCGTGAAAGACAAGCTGCAGGCCGCGCGCGAGTATTTCGAGCGCAAGGAGCGCTGCATCTTCTGCGACGTACTGAACCAGGAACTGGCGCTGGGGGAGCGAGTTGTCATTGACAACGGACGCTTCGTGGCGTTCGCACCCTTCGCATCTCGCTTCCCGTTCGAGTTGGCGATCTACCCGAAGCAGCACGCCCACGATTTCGCGTCGATTGACGAGCCGGGGCGGCTCGCGCTGGCTGAGGTCCTGCAGCAGTGTCTTTTGCACCTGCGCCCTGCGCTCGGCTGGCCGGCCTACAACTTCATCCTCAACGTGTCGCCCAACCGAGTGCCGCGGCCCGGCAAACCTCACTTCTGGAGCACCCTGCAGTTCGACTACCACTGGCACATCGAGATACTGCCGAGGGTTACACACATCGCGGGCTTTGAGTGGGGCACGGGCTTCTACATCAACCCGGTCTCGCCGGAGGAAGCCGCGAGATTCCTGCGCGATGAGATCGCACGCCCGGCAGGCGAGGAGGGGGAGGTGAGCGGCCGCGATGGATGACGGACACGAATGCGAGGCCTCCTGCCCGTGCAGCATCTTCATGCACATCCCGGTGGCGATGCTGCTCGCCGACCGTGAACTGCACGTGGTCGAGGGCAACGCCGCGTTTTGGGAGAACGTGTGCGGCTGCGAGGCCGTGCCCGCCGGCATTCCCCTGCGCGATGCCCTGCCTGGCGAACTCTGGGCGGGGGTGGAGAGGGCGCTGGCGCAAGTCGTTGAGAACGAAGAACCCGTGGAGGTCCCCGGGCTGCGCCTCTACAGCTCCGGCCAGCCTCAGCGGGTGATTGACCTGCGAGTGAGCCTCGCCTCCAGCGGCGGGCGCAAGCTCGTCATGATCGCCGCCAGCACGGTGCCCGACACAGGCAGGCGACTGGCGGAGCTCACGCTGCTCAACGACATGCTGCGAGTGCTGCGGCAGGAGACCGAGGTGGATCGCGTGCTCTTCGCGATCCTCACCTGCGCCACGGCGGGCACCGGAGGGATCGGTTTCAATCGCGCGTGGCTCTTCGTGGTGGACCCGGGCGGCCAGTGGCTCGAGGGGCGGATGGCGCTGGGACCCTCCTCCGAGGAGGAAGCGCATGACATCTGGGCGCGAGTGGCCGCCGAGCCGCACACTCTCGATGACTTCACGGCCGCCTACGACCGCTGGGCCGTGCGCGTAGCACAGCCGCTGCAGGAGACGGTGCGAGGGCTGCGTTTCTCGCTGCCGGATGACGCCGACCAGCTTCCGGTGTACGCCGCGGTTCACCGGCGGCCGGTTCATGTCACCAGCTCCGTTGATAACCCCCTGGTGCCGAAGGTTCTGCGTGAGGTACTGAACGTGGATGAGTTCGTGGTGGTGCCGATGGTGGTGGCAGGACAAGCGCGCGGTGTCCTTATGGCCGACAACCGCTACTCCCGCCATGAGATCTCCGACGCGGACATCCGCCTGCTCACGCTGTTTGCTCAGCACGCAGGCCTTGCAGTGGAGTCGGCCATCGCCTACGAGGAGATTCAGCGCGGCAGGCGCGAGCTTGAGCAGGCGTACATGAGCCTGCAGCAGACGCAGGGGGAGTTGGTTCGCGCCGAACAACTGGCGGCGATCGGTGAGATGGCGGCGCGAATCGCACATGACCTGCGTAATCCGCTGGTCACTATCGGGGGCTGGGCACGCGATATTGTCGAGGAACCGGATGATGCAGGCATAGTACGTCACGCAGCGGATATAATATCAAGTGAGGCTGCGCGCCTTGAGGAGATACTCTCGATGCTGCTCGAACCGCTGGCGCAGCGGGAACTGCACCTGCGGCCGGTGGACCTCAATGCGCTTGTCGTTGATCGCGCGGTCACTAATGAGGGGCTCTTCAAGGAACACGGTGTAGAGGTGCGGCTGAATCTGGCCGAGGACCTTCCCCGCGTTCGCGGTGACATAGTCCAATTGCGGCGCTCTCTGCAGAATCTGATCGAGAATGCCGTGGATGCGATGGCCGCCGGTGGAACGCTCGAGATCAGCACCACGCAGGACGAAGAGAATCTCTGGCTGCGTATCGAGGATACCGGCACGGGAATGTCGAAAGAGGCAACCGAACGCATCTTTAATGCGTTCTATACTACAAAGCACTACGGCAGCGGCATCGGACTCGCGGTGGTGTGGGACGCGGTGCGGCTGCATGGCTTTGAGATCGAGGTCCAGAGCTCACCCGGCGAGGGGACCGCGTTCACTATCCGGATACCGAAGATGCATACGTTGCGGGCCGACACGAACGCGGACGAGGACGGGCTGAGCGAAGACGAGAGCGCGAGGGCGGGGCTGGAGGATCTGTAACCGCAGCGGAGGCGATTTGGTCATGGTGAGCGGCGATCGGCCAACCGATGAAGATGTGGGACTGGCTGTTGAGATTCTGTTCGTGGATGACGACCCGAACCAGAGGGAGATGTACCAGAGGCGGCTGGAGAGGAAGGGCTACCAGGTGGAGGTAGCCGACAGCGCCGATGCGGCAGTGGAGCGACTGCGGCAGTGGCGACCCATGGTGATCGTCCTCGACATCGCCATGCCCGGACGTGATGGCCTCAGCGCGCTGCAGGAGTTTCTCGATATAGACCCCTCAGTGCCGGTGATCATCAATACCGCCTACCCGGGCTATGCGGAGAACTTCCTCTCATGGGCGGCGGATGCATACATCGAAAAGAGCGCCGACCTGGAGCCACTTGTTGAGGCAATAGAGACAGCCGTCCAGCGTAGACTCCACTGAGCAGGCTCGCAAAGCCGGGAGGGCACGGACATTGGCGACGGCCAGAGATCGTACCGGGGAGATACTCACGCTGCTGCTGGCCGGCGGACAGGGGCAGCGTTTGCGTCCGCTGACGGAGCGTCGAGCAAAACCCGCGGTGCCATTCGGCGGTGTGTACCGGATAATTGACTTCACGCTTTCGAACTGCGTGAACTCATTCTTTCGCCGCATCTACATCCTCACGCAGTACGAGTCGGTGACGCTGCACCGGCACCTGAGGCGTGCGTGGGGCATCCTCAGCCCGGAGCTGGGCGAATTCGTGGATATCGTCCCCCCCCAGCAACGGCTCCCCAACCGATGGTACCTCGGCACCGCGGACGCGGTCTTTCAGAACCTCTACCTACTGCAGCAGGAGCGACCCCGCTGGGTGCTGATCGTCGGCGGCGATCACATCTACAAGATGGACTACTCGCTGCTTCTCGATGCACACATTGATCGCGGTGCGGATGCTACGATCGTCTGCATAGATGTCCCCGTGGAGGAGGCCCGCAACTTCGGCGTCATGAGCGTGCATGACGGCGACAGGATCGTGGGCTTCGAGGAGAAGCCCCGGGAGCCCGCAACCGTCCCCGGCAGCGATGACCGCTGCCTCGCTTCGATGGGCATCTACCTGTTCAACACCGAGGTGCTGGTGCGCGCCCTGGTGCGCGATGCCAAGGACACCTTCAGTTCGAAGGATTTCGGGCACAACGTGATTCCGAGGCTTATCGAGGAGCGCGACGTACGCGCCTACAACATCACGAGCGAGGGCCAGCCCGGAGGCGGCTACTGGCGCGACGTCGGCACCCTCGACAGCTACTGGCAGGCGAACATGGACCTGATCGCTCGCCATCCGGAGTTCGATCTGTACGATGACGCGTGGCCGATACGCTCCGGCACCGGTCATCGGCCGCCCGCGAAGATCTGCGTTTCCACCGAGGGCACCGTGGGGCGCTTTGAGCAATCGCTGCTGGCGCCGGGCGTGGTGGTGACCGGTGGGCAGGTCACAAGGTCGATCATTGGCCCGCGCGTCGAGGTGCACAACGCGAGCGAACTGGATCAATGCGTGGTCATGGGCGGCAGCCGCATCGGGAAGGACGTGCGATTGCGCAAGGTCATCGTCGAGGAGTCGACGACCCTCCCTGATGGCATCGAAATCGGCTTCGACCTCGATCACGACCGCGAACGCTTCACCGTGACAGAGCAGGGCGTGGTGGCTGTCCCCAACCTCGCCCCGCTTCAGTAGGTAGGGAGTCTGCCCGCCGATGAAGGTACTCTTCGTGTCGAACGAGGTCGCGCCCTTTGCGAAAGTCGGCGGGCTTGCCGACGTCGCCGGCAGCCTGCCGCGTGCAATAGCCGAACAGGGCGTGGACATCCGCGTGGTCATGCCCAGACACCGGCAGTGTCCCGCCGACGAAGAGTGCAGCATGGTCCTGCCGGGCCTGAGTGTCCAGTCACCGGGCCGCGCGCACGCCGCGAGTGTCCTCGAGACGACGCTGCCGGAGAGCGATGTCCCGCTGTATCTGGTCAAGTACGATCCCTACTTCGATCGGCCAGACGTCTACGGGACCGCCGACGCCGACTACCCGGACTCGCCGCAGCGCTACGCATTCTTCGCCCGCGCCGCTCTCACACTCAACCACGCACTCGGCTTCGGCGCCGACCTTATGCACGCCAACGACTGGCCCACGGGACTGCTTCCGGCTTTTCAGGCGCTCAACCCGCTCGGAACGCCCACGGTCTTCACCATTCACAACCTCGGCTATCAGGGCCGCTTCCCTCTCGGAGTCGCTCCAGCGATGGACATTGACCCCGCGTCGCCGACACTGCCGCTGGTGGCGTCGGGCGGCGACATCAACTTCATGGCCGCAGCCATTCGCTCCGCCACCGTCGTTAACACCGTGAGCGAGCGATACGCGCAGGAGATCCAGACGAGCGCGTTCGGCCATGGCCTTGAGGACCTGCTTGCCTCCCGCGGCGACGAGGTGCACGGTATCCTCAACGGGATCAACTACGCTGACTGGGGCCCGGACGTGCTGCCGGCAGGCCTCTCCTGCCCCTACTCGGCGCAGGATCTCGCGGGCAAGGCGGCCTGCAAGGCGGAGTTGCAGAAGCGGCTGGGGCTGCCGGTGGATCCGACGGTGCCGCTGGCCGTGGCGGTGAGTCGACTCGTGTGGCAGAAGGGTCTCGACATCCTCGCCGAAGCGCTGCCGAGAATCGTTCGCCTTCCGGCCCAGTTCGCGGTGCTTGGGAGCGGCGACCACGAACTCGAAAGCCTCTACCTCGCCATGGCACAGGCAAACCCGGAGCGAATCGCGGCGCAGATCAGTTACGATGAGGACATGGCGCGCCTCTTCTACGCGGGCGCCGACATCTTCATCATGCCCTCGCGCTACGAGCCGTGCGGGCTGAGCCAGATCATCGCGATGGCCTACGGCGCCGTCCCGGTAGTGCATGGCACCGGCGGCCTTGCAGATACCGTCACCGAGGCCGCGCCGGAGCCGACCGGCTTTGTCGCCGAGCACCTCGTGCCGCTGGAGCTTATTGAGGCCACTGAGCGCGCGGTCACCGCCTACAGACAGCCCAAACGCTGGCAGGCACTGGTGCGCCGCGTGATGCGGCAGGAGTTCTCATGGGACCGCTCCGCCACCAAGTACCTGGCGCTTTACGAACGTGCGCTCACCGCACGTTGAAACGATAGAACATGGCGCGCTCAGCGTGCGTCATCTGAGCTACATGACGACCTCCTCAACGCTCAACCACCATTGCCACGCCACAGGAGCCTGACATGGGGTACCTCCTCGCTCTCATCGCCATGAGCATCGTCGCCATCCCCTGCGCCGCGCAGGAGATAGACGGGACGCAGCTTTCCGAGCAGGCAAAGAAGGAACTGCTCATCGCGCCGGATTACTCCGACACGCTCGAGGTGATCGCCGAGGACCCCGCCGGAGACGTGCGCGAGGTCAATGGCGGGCGCTACGACATCACCCGCGTCCACTTCGGCAACGTCGCGGAGGGCCGCTGGCTCTGGGCGATCGAGTTCGCCGAGCCCTACAGCTACGACAACGCCTCAGTGATCCTCTACGTGGACGCGGACAATGACCCGGCCACCGGTCGCGAGGGGATGGGCTGCGAGACCACCTACGGGCACTCCGGTGGCACACCGTCGCAGATGTTCTACCTGCCCGAAGAGCGGCGCGGCGACTTCCCCCTCCCGCGCGTCACCATCGAAGACGGCACTCTCTACATCTGCGCCGACCTGCCGCTGAACCAGCGGGACGGGCGCTCGGTCTTCCGGATACAGGTGCTGTCCGAGCAGCGCGACCCGCACGAGAGCCGCCACTCACTGGGATGGCGCGAAGTCTCCGGCCCCGGTGACACCGACCGCGAACGGGTCATGACGCTGGCCGATGTCAAGCAGGGAGAGGGCTTCGACGTGACACAGGACGCGGCGTTGCTCTGGGAGATCAACGGCGATGCGCGGAACGTGATCATCAACTCATTCCAGGACTGTGAGGCCGTCAGCTTCGCCTACAACCACTCGGAGTACCGCTGGCCCTCCATGCGCCGAACCGCTGGCGAGGGAACGCTGAGCGCGAAGGCGCAGGCCGGACGGTGGCATCTCGCCGCGGTAGTCTACGATGGCCCCGGGCGCGAGGTCTACGAGTTGGCCCTCGACGGCGACCCGGTCGGCACATTCATCGCCGATGCTGATAACAACCGGCAGCGGCTCTTCTTCACGCCCGAGACGATGGCGCTGACCGGAGAGGAGACGATCACGCTCCGCGCCGCGGGTGATGGGCAATGCATCGTCGAGGACATACTGCTGCTGGCGCAGCGGCCTGAGGTGCGGCAGCCGCCGCATCGCCTCGAACACCTGGAGGTGGGCTGGGACTGGGACCGCGAAGAAATGCGCGCGACATGGATCACCACCTGGCCGGCGGCCTGCACCCTGAGCGGTGTCGGCGAGCCGATCGTCGAGGTGCAGCCGCTGCAGAACCACCGCGTCTACCTGCCGGACCTCGAGGCGGGGCGGCGGTACACGCTCGCAGTTGACGCCGCCGAGGCGGGCGCGCACGAAGTCACCTTCACGGCCGGAGAACCTCAGATAGCGCCCTGCAATGTGGCACGCGAACGGATCAACCTGAGCCTGCTCAACGATGGCCGCCCGTTGCCGGTTGGCTATCCGCTGACTGCGGGCGTACCCTTCCCGCAGGGCGCGCTGGACTCGACGGATCACCTGCGGCTGCTGGCGGATGGCGCTGAGGCGCCGCTGCAGACGCGCCCGCTGGTGCACTGGCCGGACGGTTCAGTGAAGGTCGCGCTGCTTGACACGATCGCGCCCGGAGCCGATGTCGCACTGGCGCTTGAGTACGGGCGCGAGGTGACGCGCACAGATGTCGCCGAACCGGTGACGGTCGCGCAGGATGGCAATTCGCTGGTCGTCTCCGCCGCGGGCCTCACCGCGCGATTCGACACCAACGCGAGTGGGCTCTTCGCAAGCCTTGCGCGCGATGGCGTGGCGATCACCGACCCCGACCGCCCGGCGCGGATAACGCTCGTGGATGACGCGGGGAATGTGTATGACACACTCGGCGCGCCTGACGCTGTCACTGTCGAGGAGGCCGGGCCGCTGCGGACCGTAGTGCGCCTGGACGGGCACCACACCGGCGAAGCGGGCGAGTTCTTCGACTACCGCATCCGCCTCACGTTCTTCGCGCAATACCCGGCGGTGAAGCTGAGCTACCGCTGGATGAACGACCGTGGCGCCTCCGAGTTCAGCCAGTTCGACTCGATCCGCCTCGAATTGCCGCTGTCCGATGGTGGCGCGCAAGTGCTGCTGGGCGCCGAGGAGCCTGTGGCGGGCACAGCCGCGGAGGCGTTCGGCCTCGTGCAGCTTCGCGACAACGCCTACTCAGGCGCGGCCGAGGGCCGGAGAGCACCGGGATGGATCGCCACCGACGCCCTCACCCTCGCCTGCGCGGATTTCTGGCAGCTCTACCCGAAGGGCATCGGCGCGGAAAGTGGGGCGCTCTACCTCGACATCTGCCCGGACTTCGCCGATGGCGAGTATGACGACTGCACCGAGCGCGAACTGTACAAGCTGTACTACTATCTGCAGGATGGCGTGTACAAGATCCGGCAGGGGACGTCGAAGATACATGAGGTCTGGCTGGACACCAGCGGAACTGATGGCGATACACTCGCGGCACTTGGGAGCGAGCCGCCCGTGCTGGCGGCGGAGCCGCAGTGGTACTCCGAATCGGGCGCATTCGGCGACTATGTGCCGCGCACGGCGGGCAGCACTCCGCGCTACGATGAGGTCTGCGATCGAGCGCTGAACTCGTACATCGCGCGGCGCGAGAGCGTGCAGGAGTTCGGGATGCTCAACTACGGCGACCAGTGGGGCGAGCGCGGCGCGAACTGGTCGAACGGCGAGTACGATCACCATCACACCGCCGCGCAGATGTTCGTGCGCGAGGCGAGCTTCCGATGGCACCAACTGATGCGCGCGATGGCCCGTCATGACGTGGATGTTGACCTCTGCCACTGGTTCGGCTATCCGGGGCGCGAGGGCGGCTCGTGGACTCATTCCATCGGCCACGTTGGCTCATACGTGGACCGCATGATGGAGGATCAGTACGGCAGCCCACGGGCGGGGCAGTCTCCGACGCACACCTGGACGCGCGGCACCTGCGAGTACTTCATGCTCACCGGCGACCCTACGGCGATTGAGGCCGCGCGCATGATCTCCGACCACTACGGCGGCGCATACATCAACAACTACGACTTCACCAACGGGCGTGTGCCAGGCTGGCATCTGATCGCCACCATGGCAACCTACCGCACCACCGCCGATCCGTTCTACCTCAACGCGGCGCGGATCATCGTGGACCGTGCACTCGAGCGTCGCACTCCCGGCTCCGGCTGGGAGCGGCAGCTTGTGCCCGGCCACTGCCACTGCGAGCCGCGCTGCCGTGGCGCCTGCAGCTTCATGCAGGGCATCCTCGGCGTGGGGCTGCGGGAGTACTGGCTGGAGACCGGCGACAAGCGCGTTGAGGAGGCCATTCCCGACGCGGCGCGCTACGTGATCGAGCAGATGTGGGCAGATGACGCCGAGATGTTCCGCTACACCTCCTGCCCCGAGAGCAGCCTCTCCGGAACGCGGGCGGCATCGCTCGGCGGGCTGATGCTCTTCGCGTGGGAACTCTCGGGCGACGCCCTCTTTGCGGACGTGGCGACCCGATCACTCAACGTGGACTTCGACAGGCTCACCAGCCTCTCCCAGGCGCGCTGGACGCCTTACATCGTGCACGCGATGACGCGCATCGAGCAACTCCATCAGCCCGGCCTCGGCGGCGAACGCGGCGCACTGATCCTGTTGCGCAATGAGAGTTCCCGCCCGGTCCAGGTGCGCCTGTTCGACCGCGATGGCCACCCCGCACCCGCCGGAGCCGCTGAGCTGGTCGCCCCCGATGGCGCATCACTGCGACCGGATGCCGACGGGCGTATCATGGCGCCCGAAGCTGCGCAAGGCATCTACTCCCTGAGGCTGAGCGAGGGGGCCGGATCGTGGCAGGTGAGCTGTTCGGTCAACCCGATGGTGATCTCACTGGAGGGTGGGCTGGAGGTGGAGGTGCCGGAGGCGGGCACGCGCCTGGTCCTGCACCCGATGGGCGAGTACCAGCGCTCGATTGACGTAGCGGCACTCGATGACCGCCCGTCATGGCGCCTCGTCTCCCCCGAGGGCGACGAGATCAGGCCGGAGCAGGCGCGGGCGGACGGCCCTTACGCGCTGGAACTTGCCGGTCCCGGACGCATCCGGCTCTCCGCCGTGGGATGGTCAACATGGGCGGCACTGCACGAGGGCCGCTGGTTCAACGCCTCAGCGCCCGAGGTGCTGATCGAGGGGCAGACCGCGTTCTCGCCCGGCGAGGGCCGCACGGTGCAACTGGCCGCGGTGGTGCGTGACTTTGACGATGACCTGCGGAACGTCCACTGGCTGCTGCCCGACGGCAGCGAGGTGGAGGGCGAGCGGTTGGAGTTCGAGGCGCCGGAGGATACGACGCGGCTGCGGGTGCGGGCAGTCGCCCGGGATGAGGCAGGCAACATCGGCGAGGCGACGGTGATCGTGCGGCTGCCGGAGCCTGAGCTTGCGGCTGAGGGCGCGGTAACCGCGCAGGCGGAGGACTTCAGCGGGCAGGGCGACGGCGAGGTGAGCATCGTCAGCCGCATCGGCAACGTCGGCCGAATGATCACGATGTGGCACGCGAACCCCGGGCACTGGCTGGAGTGGCCGGTGGATGTGCCCGCCGACGGTGACTACGTGATCTACGCCCGCTATGCGACGCAAAGCGACGAGGCGGTGCGCAGCCTGACGATCGATGGCCAGTCACCGGGCGCCGCGTGGGAGGATCTGCGCTTCGCCTCCACCGGCGGCTTCTGCACCGTCGAAGACAACTGGGCGGTCAAGCGGCTCGGGGAGCCGGTTCACCTGACCGCCGGGAAGCATGTGATCCGCATGACGAACCTCGCGGAGGGGCTGGCGCTGGACTACCTGACGCTGGTTCCGGCAGAATAGCCGAAGGGGGCTACTCCTCCGCCTCAATGGCCGGCTCCGCGTACTCGGCCAGCAACGCCACGACGGCCTTAGCCGCGTTTTCTGTCATGCCCGGCACCGCCGCGATCTCCTCAAGCGACGCCTCCCCGAGCGCGTCAATCGAGCCGAAGGTGGTCAGCAGCATGTTGCGGCGCGCGGGGCCAATGCCGGGCGCCTGCTCCAGCACCGACTCGGTCAGCCGCTTCTCACGCACGCCCCGGTGGTGCGTGATCGCGAAGCGGTGCGCCTCATCGCGCATCCGCTGCAGCAGCGCCCGCGCCTCCGGGTAGGCGGACATCTGCAGCGGCTCCGGCTCACCGGGCACGAAGACCTCCTCCTCGCGCTTTGCCAGCGAGGCGACCGGGACGTCCTCGATCTCCCACGCCTCCAGCGCCCGCACCGCCACGCCAAGCTGCCCCTTGCCGCCGTCCACCACCAGCAAATCCGGCAGCGGGAGGAACTTCTCATCACCCTCCGCCGCTCTGCGCAGCCGCCGCTGGAGCATCTCGCCCATCATCGCGAAGTCATCCGGCTTGCCCTCGGTCGCGCGCATCCGGAAGCGCCGGTACGCGCTCTTGAGCGGCATGCCATCCGCGAAGACGACCATCGAGCCCGTGGACTCGCGCCCCTGCGTGGTGGAGATGTCGTAGCACTCCATCCGCTCCGGCGGCTCGTCCAACTCCAGCACCTCCGCAAGCTGCGCGAGCGCAGTCCGTGCCCGCCGCTCCTCCGGGCTGCCGGCATCGCCCCTCAGCGCGAGCGTAGCGTTGTGCACCGCCAACTCCACCAGCCGCCTCTTCTCACCGCGCTGCGGCGCCGTCACGCGCACCTTCTGCCCGCGGATCTGGCTGAGCACCTCCGCCCAACCCTCGGCGTCCTCGATGTCGTGCCCCAGCAGCACCTCGCGGGGCACATGCGCCTCGGCGTAGTGCCTGCCGAGGAACTCCTCCAGCACCTCCGCGGCCTCGCGATCACCCACGCTCTCGACCGTGTGCTGCTCCTTCTCAAGCAGCCGCCCGCGCCGGACAGAGAGGATCGCCACGATCGCGCGGCCGTTCTCCACCGCCACCCCGAGCGCGTCCTGCTCCCGCTCCTCGGTGGCCACCATCAGTTGCCCCTCGGTGACGGTCTCGACGGCCTGAAGTCGGTCGCGAAGCTGTGCGGCGCGCTCGAAGTCGAGCCGCTCGGCGGCCTCCCGCATCTCCTCCCGCAGGCGATCGAGCACATCGTCGGAGCGGCCGGAGAGAAAGAGCGCCACCTCATCGCAGATGGCGGCGTATTCCTCCGGTGTCACCTCTCCGGTGCAGGGGCCGACGCAGCGGTCAATGTGATAGTTCAGGCAGGGCCTGCCCTCAGCCGCACCTGAGAGAGCACGGCGGCAGCTTCGGAGGCCGAAGAGCTGCTGGACCACGCGCATCGTCCGGCGCATCGCGTTCGAGCTGGGGAACGGCCCGAAGAGTCGGCCCTCGCGCAGGCTCAGCACCTCGTGCTGCTTCGGGTCGTGCAGGCCACGCTGCTGCTTGTAACGCCCCGGCATCTTCACCTGCGAGTCCGAGGGCAGATCGCGGACCACGATCAGCCGCGGGTAGCGCTCCGCGGTCAGCCGCAGGTAGGGGTAGCTCTTGTCATCCACCAGGCGGATGTTGAAGCGGGGATCGCGCTCCTTGATGAGGTTGTACTCAAGCGTCATCGCTTCGAGGTCGGAGTTGGTCACGATGTAGACGAAGTCCTCAGCGGTGTCGACCTTCTTCGTGGCCCAGGGGCTGTGCTTGTCATCGTCGCGGAACCAATGCTGCAG